>OKIH01000004.1_pt1 | contig 190053 bp, 174 predicted proteins | sample 1611011 | NCBI WGS metagenome assembly OKIH01 (sample SAMN04436704, study PRJEB24849) | human gut metagenome | biome: human gut; feature: NICU; material: stool | host: Homo sapiens | place: USA: Saint Louis, MO | collected 2010-07-28
GGCTTATGAAGACATTACTAACATCGGGGTGTACTAATCAACGGGGAGCAGGTCACTTTCTGCGTAACTGTCAGACTGTGCAGCCATAGCTGCGTCTGTTTGGACATTAACTACTACTTCCGAAATTAAAATTATTGAAAGAGATAATCAGGGAAAGGGGCTTTGCTATAGGAGTGCGTGTAACGCTCTGCAAGCGTTTCAGTTAAATACCCTGTGGGTATGTACTGGCCTATATTAGATGAAGGCGTGTAGATAGCATACAGCTCGTTTTAGAGGGGGGTGATGTAATAGGTTACGATGATATAGGAGTTTAGCTAGAATCTTGCCATACCCTTCACCTATTAAAGGCTTGTCTCGTAAGCCATCCGGAGAATCCATTCCCGCATATTGTGCTCCTGAAAGATTCAGGCTGCGTTATCTAATCAAGCCTTGCAATTATGGCGGGGAGGTATGAACATCCCGGCTTTCTGGATTCGACGCATCCCTTAAAGGCTCAAGCTTTTATCGCCATGCATAGCCATGTTCCCTAGCAAAAGATTTCATGCATCTAGCATCACTCAATCTCTTCTGGACATCTAACTAGCTGGGTCAACTACTCACTCTATGCGTTTCCGTCACGCTGATTATCTAACCATCTTTAGTTAATTTCTCTATCGAACAACATTCCGCCTTCATTTGCAAGAAGTTTTAGCATTAATTGCATTCAACACAGCCATAATAAATCTAAACATCCATTTGATTGATGTAATTACACCTATCAAAAACATCCACTCACAAAACCTAGGATGGTTTAAATAAAATGTTAAAGCGTTCATGCGTATTTCTCCTTATTGCTCTGGAGGGTAGCAAGTTACGGCTAGATGAGGCTAGATATTTGAAAGCAATATAACCTGTTAGCTGTGATAATCGCTGTGATAAAACTGGTATAAAAGTGAGATAGTGCGTTGCTCCTTCTGCGTGAAGAAGCGATGACCGGGAAGGCGGGCTTGTGCTAACGAGCCACTTACCTTAAGCTGGCGATATATCAGAAGATTGTTTTACCAAATGACTCGGGGTGCCCTTCTTTGTGAAGGCTGAGAAATACCCGTATTACCTGATCTGGATAATGCCAGCGTAGGGAAGTCAGATGCCTACCCGGTCATCGCTTCTTCACGCACGGCAGGAGCGAAACCATGCAGCCTGACCTGCTCGACTCACACGTTTTACATCAATTCCGAACCCGTTCCCCGCTCACGCACTGTATGACCAACGATGTCGTGCAGACCTTCACCGCCAACGTTCTGCTCGCGCTGGGCGGTTCCCCGGCAATGGTGATCGAAGCCGAGGAAGCGGAACAGTTTGCCGCGCTTGCCGATGCTCTGCTCATCAACGTGGGTACACTCACCGCGCCGCGCGCCCAGTCGATGCGTCGGGCCATTGAGAGCGCGGTAGCCGCGGGTACACCCTGGGTTCTGGATCCGGTTGCGGTTGGCGCGTTGGCGTACCGTACCCGCTTTTGCCAGCAAATATTGCCCCTCAAACCTGCGGCCATTCGTGGAAACGCCTCCGAAATCCTCGCCCTTGCCGGAATGAGTGCGGGCGGGCGCGGAGTGGATTCCACCGATACGGCGGCGAGCGCGTTGACCGCTGCGCAGACGCTCGCCCGCCAGACCCACGCCGTTGTAGTCGTCACGGGAGAAGTGGATCACATCACCGACGGCCAGCGAACCCGTACCGTCGCGGGCGGCGACCCGCTGATGACCCGCGTGGTGGGAACAGGCTGTGCGCTCTCGGCGGTCGTCGCCGCCTGCTGCTCGCTGCCTGGCGACAGGCTTGATAATGCGACGGCAGCCTGCGGCTTTATGAAGCGCGCAGGGTCAGTTGCCCTGACGCAAAGCCGGGGCCCCGGCAGCTTTGCTCCGGCGTTTCTGGACGCGCTTTACGCGCTGGAGGAGCTGGTATGACACGCATTAATGCCCTGACTATTGCGGGAACCGATCCCAGCGGCGGAGCGGGGATCCAGGCAGACCTGAAAACCTTCTCTGCGCTCGGCGCTTACGGATGCTCGGTTATCACCGCGCTGGTGGCGCAAAACACGCGCGGTGTACAGTCGGTATATCGCATTGAGCCGGATTTTGTCGCCGCACAGCTGGATTCGGTATTCAGCGATGTACGCATCGACACCACCAAAATCGGCATGCTCGCAGAGGCGGACATTGTTGAAGCGGTCGCTGAACGTCTCAAACGTTATCAGATAAAAAACGTGGTGCTCGATACCGTGATGCTGGCCAAAAGCGGCGATCCGCTGCTCTCCGCCTCGGCCGTCGACACCCTGCGTAAAAAGCTGCTGCCGCAGGTGGCGCTGATCACGCCAAACCTGCCTGAGGCCGCCGCGCTGCTGGATGCGCCACACGCGCAAAACGAACGTGAGATGAAAGAGCAGGGCAATGCGCTGCTGGCGATGGGGTGTCGCGCGGTGCTGATGAAAGGCGGTCATCTTGATGATGCAGAAAGCCCGGACTGGCTCTTCACCCGCGATGGCGCGCAACGTTTCACCACCCCGCGCATACAGACCAAAAACACCCACGGCACGGGCTGTACGCTCTCGGCGGCGCTGGCGGCGCTGCGTCCCCGAAACGCGAACTGGGCGGATACGGTGCAGGAGGCGAAGATCTGGCTCTCGGGCGCGCTGGCAAAAGCCGATTCTCTGGAAGTGGGTCACGGTATTGGGCCGGTTCACCATTTTCATGCATGGTGGTAAGCCGTATACTGGCATAAAACCTTATGCCAGAGAAAAACAGAGATGGAACAAGCGCATACCCGGTTAATTGCTCAACTCAAGGAACGAATTGCCGCACCGGACAACACGCCGTTGTACCTGAAATTTGCCGAAACGGTTAAAAACGCGGTACGCAGCGGCGTGCTCGCGCACGGTAATATTTTGCCTGGCGAGCGCGATCTGAGCCAGCTGGCCGGTGTGTCGCGCATTACGGTGCGTAAAGCGATGCAGGCGCTGGAAGAGGCTGGCGTCGTCACCCGCGCGCGTGGATACGGTACGCAAATCAACAATATCTTTGAATATTCGCTAAAAGAGGCGCGCGGGTTTTCTCAGCAGGTGGTGCTGCGGGGCAAAACGCCCAACACGCTGTGGGTTAATAAACGCGTCGTGAAATGTCCGGAGGAGATCGCCCGCCACCTCTCCCTTGCACCGGACAGCGATGTCTTTCTGCTTAAGCGCATCCGCTACGTGGATGACGATGCGGTATCAATAGAGGAGTCCTGGGTACCGGTAGGGTTAATCCCCAACCCGGACGACATCGGCGTCTCGCTTTATGATTACTTCCGCAGCCAGAATATCTTTCCACAGCGCACCCGTTCCCGCGTCAGCGCCCGGATGCCGGACAGCGAGTTTCAGGCGCATATCAAGATGGACGATAAGATACCGGTGCTGGTGATCAAGCAAGTCGCGCTCGATCAACAGCACCGGCCAATTGAGTACAGCATCAGCTACTGCCGCAGCGACCTATACGTCTTTGTGTGCGAGGAGTAGGGCCTCGCGCGTGGGGGCGCAGTCGCCACCGCGATGGCTGACTACCCAGGCGGCTACGGCATTGCCAAGCTGCACCGCCTCTGGCAGTGACCATCCCGCGGCCAGCCCGGCAAGGGTACCTCCCGCATGGCTGTCACCCGCGCCGATGGTATCGACCACGGTAGCAGGAAACGCCGGAACGTGTCCGGAAGCGTCACCGTCATACCAGACCGCCCCGTCTTTATCATGGCGTACGATCAGCGCAGCGCCAAACCTCTGCTGCCACCGTGTGCCGAGCTCTTCCACGTTCACGCCAAGCCATTCGGCGGCAAGTTCCGCCTCCTGACGATTGAGCGAGACGATTGGTTTGCAGGCCATGATGCGTGCCATCAGCGGGTCGGGAATATCCGCGATGCGCGGACCGAAATCGATAAAGAGCGTCACATCCTGAAGACTTTCCAGCCAGGCCGTCAGTAGCTCACCGCTGGGGGACGCCAGCTGGTAGCCGGACAAAGAGATCAGGCTCCCTGCCGGCACGCTTAACCCGTCCAGCCAGCGCGGCTGCCACTGGTTCTCCACGCCGCTAAACGACATAAAGGTCCGTTCACCGTCAGGCTCCACCAGCGCCAGGCACCAGCCGTTATCGCCCGTTTCCGCTTCCACGGCGCTGTGCAGATCCTGCTTCGCCATGGCGTTACGGATAATATCGGCCCACACGCCGTGGCCGACGGGAAGGGCATTTTGCGCAGCAATGCCGAGCCGCTTCAGGGCGATGGCGATATTCAGCGCGCAGCCGCCAATATTCACTCCCTGTTGCTTCAGCTCGATATCACACCCGCGCCAGGGCAGGGCGTAGGCGTCGGCAATCACGTCGATGACCGCCGCGCCGAGCACCGTTACGGGGCGCGTGGCGTGAAGGGTTTCGAGACGGCGGGCAAAAGCACTCATACGCCCTCCCTGTGCTCCCGGAAGTGCAGCAGTTTTTCGCAGTAGTGGCCGAAATCGAGCCGGTTTACGGCATCAAGTTCGTTTTTGAGCGCCGGATCAATGGCCTGTACACCGTGTAGCGCGCCGCAGATGGCCGTTGCCATCGCGCCGATAGTGTCAGTATCACCGCCCAGGTTGGCGCATAACACCGCGCAGCGGTTCGGATCGGTGCCCGCGAGTTCGACCATCGCAATCGCCGCCGGAACGGACTCAAGGGTGCTCGTGCCCGCGCCAATAAGCTGATAGATCTGCTCGCTGGCGGACTCGGTACCGTTGGCTTCGCGCACGGTTTTCAGGGCCAGCTCAATACGAGCGGAAAGCGATGCGCTGAAGGTGGTCGTTTTCGCCTCCTGCGCCGCACGGGCAATACCTGGCAGGGCATCGGCGATGTTCTGCCAGCGCTCGCCGTCGATAGCGCGTGAAACCGCCCACGCGATCACCACCGCACCGGCGATGGCGAGATCCGATTTATGGGTCGGGCTGGAGGCTAACGCAACCTGTTCCACAAAGTGCGCCAGACGCGTGGCCGGCAGCAGACATCCCAGCGGGGAGGCGCGCATCGCCGCCCCGTTGGTGACGCCGTTGTTTTCCAGCTCGCTCACCGGCTTGCCGTCACGGATGGCGTTCAGGGCAATTTTGGAGGTCGGGCCGAGCACATTCTTATTGAACGCGTCAAAATCCAGCGCCCAGTCCAGAATATGCTTACCGATAACGTCAGGGTTAATTTCCCCGTCGCATTCGATAATCGCGTCGGCCAGGCACAGCGCCATCGACGTATCATCCGTAAATTCGGCCTGCTTAAAGTAACAGGCGGCATTATTCTCAGCCGGGCCGGGTAAGAAACGGTCGATCCAGCCGAAGTGCGCTTTCACCCGCTTGCGCGGCCACAGCTCCGACGGCATCCCCATCGCATCCCCTAACGCCTGCCCGTAAAGAGCACCGAGAATACGGTCTTGTTTCATTTAACTTCCCCTCGTGTCAGCGCGGTATCGCCATCAACCACCTCAATTGCGGTGATCTCTTTATCCGATTCGCGGAAAAACAGCATAAACAGCACGGCAATCACCACAATCATGATTGCACCAAACGTCCACATTCCGGCCCAGTTGAAGGTCAGCCCATTCACCGGCTCTTTATATGCGAACATTTTTTCCATCATCACGCCGCCGAGACGGTAACCCAGCAGGCTACCAAAGCCCTGACAGCACAGCGTGATCAAGCCCTGCGCCGCGTTGCGCATATGCACGGGCGCTTTTTTATCCACGTAGATGTACGCGGTGACGTAATAGAAGTCATAGCTTACGCCGTGCAGCAAAATGCCGAGGAACAGCAGGGCGTAGGTGAAGTATTGCTCGGCGCCGCCGTAAACAAAGAAACCGTAGCGAATGGCGGCGGTGATCAGGCCCAGCAGCAAGACCTTCTTAATACCAAAGCGTTTGGTAAAGAACGGCAGAGCGAGCATGAAGAAGATTTCAGAGAACTGGCCGAGAGTCATCCAGCCGGTGGCGTTTTTCATCCCCACTTCGGTGAGATAGCCGTTGGCAAAGATGTAGTAGAAGGCCAGCGGCATGGCGAACAGGAACGAGCAGAAGAAGAACACCAGGAAGTTTTTATCGCGCAGCAGGATCAGCGCATCCAGCCCCAGCATCACTTTGAAATCCAGCTTGCCGGTACTCTTCGGCGGGGTATTCGGCAGGAACAGCGCGAAAACGCCGAGCAGAAGGGAGCTGGCAGCGGTCATCAGCAGCGGGATATTGGTGTCAGAGATGTCGCTATAGCCCATCATCTGCGGCAGGAAGCCGCACGCCAGGCCGGAGGCAATCCAGCCTATGGTACCCATCACGCGGATGCGCGGGAAATCAGCCTCTACGTCATCGACGTTCGCGAAGGCGATGCTGTTGGTCAGCGCGATGGTCGGCATATAGGTCAGGGAGTAGGCCAGCAGCAGCGGGAAGAAGGTGCTGAACTGGGTTTGCTGTGCTGCGAAATACATCAGAATCGCGCCAGCGAACATCAGTACGGCCAGCACTTTCTGGGCGGCGAAGAAACGGTCCGTCAGCGAGCCGACCAGGATGGGAGAGAGGATCGCGGCAATCGCGGTACAGGCATACGACCAGCCAATTTCCCCTGCGGTGAACCCGCTCTTACTCAACCACAGCCACAGCGGCACAAACCATGCGCCCCAGATAAACCATTCAACGAACATCATGAATGACAGTTGGACTTTCGTTTTCATTTTTTAATCCTGCATGTCAGAGGTACGCATGTAACATACCATGTGATAATACCTTTTAAATACCTTTAAGGCGATTGTTTGATCAGTGTAACAAAAATGTTGTACACGAAACGAGCCAGCAGATTGTGCTTAAAAAAGTTGCAAATGGTGGAAAATAGGTTAAGTCGGTACCAGGCTTAGTCTGCCTGCAAAAACGTGGGCTTGGATCACACGCTCCGACATCATGTCGGACTTACGGGAGCATCACTATGACTGATATTGCGCAACTGCTTGGCAAAGACGCCGACAGCCTTTTACAGCATCGTTGTATGACCATTCCAGCCGACCAGCTTTATCTGCCCGGCCATGATTACGTAGACCGCGTCATGGTCGACAACAACCGTCCGCCTGCCGTACTGCGAAACATGCAGACGCTTTACAATACCGGCCGTCTGGGCGGGACCGGGTATCTGTCCATTCTGCCCGTTGACCAGGGCGTAGAGCACTCGGCGGGAGCGTCATTTGCTGCTAACCCGCTCTACTTTGACCCGAAAAACATTGTCGAGCTGGCGATTGAGGCGGGCTGTAACTGTGTGGCATCGACGTATGGCGTGCTGGCCTCCGTTTCCCGCCGCTATGCTCACCGCATTCCGTTCCTCGTCAAGCTGAACCACAACGAAACCCTGAGCTACCCAACTGAATACGACCAGACGCTGTACGCCAGCGTCGAGCAGGCGTTCAACATGGGCGCGGTCGCGGTCGGGGCGACCATCTATTTCGGCTCTGAACAGTCGCGTCGGCAGATTGAAGAGATCTCCGCGGCGTTCGAGCGCGCGCACGAGCTGGGGATGGTGACCGTGCTGTGGGCCTATCTGCGTAACGCGTCGTTCAAGAAAGACGGCGTGGATTACCACGTATCAGCGGATCTGACCGGTCAGGCAAACCACCTGGCGGCAACCATCGGCGCGGACATCGTGAAGCAGAAAATGGCCGAGAATAACGGCGGCTATAAGGCGGTGAATTTTGGCTATACCGACGACCGTGTCTACAGCAAGCTGACCAGCGACAACCCGATCGATCTGGTGCGCTACCAGCTGGCGAACTGCTACATGGGCCGCGCCGGGCTGATTAACTCCGGTGGTGCGGCAGGCGGTGAAACCGATCTGACCGACGCGGTGCGCACGGCGGTGATTAACAAACGTGCGGGCGGTATGGGGCTGATCCTCGGCCGTAAGGCGTTTAAAAAATCCATGGCCGACGGCGTGAAGCTGATTAATGCGGTTCAGGATGTCTATCTGGACAGTAAAGTCACGATTGCCTGACGCCACCGTATCCCTCTCCCTCAAAGGAGAGGGCATTATCGCGCACCCTGTCAAACATCAGCGCAACAGCACGCAGTCCGGCGGCAACCGGCACTGCAACGCGCCGGGCAAGACCTCAATGCGGAATCGCTCGCCGCTGAGCGGCTCTCCGTCGAGGTTAAAGGTCATGCCGTGTGGGGCGATCACTTCAAACCACGCGGATTTCCCGTCGATGATATTGGGGCTCTCCTCTGGCTGCGTCAGCGTCGTAAACAGCGCAGGCAGCAGCCCGTCGCCGGTAAAAATGCGCAGCTGTAGCTGACCGTCATTAATCAGCGCTTCCGGGCAAAGCTGCTGTCCGCCGCCTGCCTGACGCCCGTTGCCGATACCAATCACCAGCGCGTCGCCCTGCCAGTGGAAGTTCTCACCGTGAATTTCACAGCTGTCGGGCTTGAGGGTGTCCATGCGCATCAGGCCGTGAATGAGATACGAGACGCCGCCCAGCGCGGCTTTCAGTTTTTCCGGCGTTTCGCTGGTGATCCGCGTGCCGAAACCGCCCGTCGCCATATTGATAAAGCAGGTTCTTTCATTCACCTGCGCAATGTCGACAGCGGTCGCTTTCCCGAGGATAGCCAGTTGCAGCGCTTTGCCTAAATCCTCAGGTATGCCGGCGCTGGTGGCAAAATCATTGGCGGTACCGAGCGGTAAAATGCCCATCACCGGGCGATGTGCTGTGTCGAGGTCAATAAGCGCGCCAGCGATCTCGTTGATTGTTCCGTCGCCGCCGCCGGAAATGATGGTTTCAGCGCCTAACCTGATGCCTTCGTCGATATAGCGTGCCGCATCACCTTTTTCAAAGGTCACCCGCACGTGAATGCGCGCGCCATCTTCACGCAATTCGGTGATCGCCTGGCGCAACAGATCGTTGCCTGCACTTTTGCCATTGAGAATTAATAAACTGTCTGGATAGGTTGCCATCCGGGTTGCTCCCTTTTTTAACTATAGAAAGAGTGTATCCCAGAGAAGGAAAAAGCGGGTAAGAACAGGATGAAAGGCAAAAAATAAGCCCGCGTAAGGGAGATTACGCAGGCTAAGGAGGTGGTTCCTGGTACAGCTAGCATTTATGGGTTATGTTTTTCAGCGGGGGGATAATACCCGTATTGAACGAAGCGGTATGTGATCCGATTCTAAGAATTATCCCAGCGTGAAAAAATCCCGTTGATTGACTATTTGCCGTGTGGATTTCGGGTATTTTCACCTTCAAAATTACGCATCAGCAGCGCAAACTCCAGCTCCACCTCTTCAGGAACCGGCAGCCAGACCACATGGCCGTCGCCAGGTGCGACCTCAATCGCCTCACCTTTTTTGTTTTCCAGGTGCTCCAGGCGGAAGTTCATATTGCCCTGCGGCGTCATCAGCTCCAGGCTGTCGCCTTTAGTGAATTTGTTTTTTACGGCGACGGCGGCCAGCGGGCCTTTACGCTCGCCGGTGAAGTCGCCTACAAACTGCTGGCGTTCAGAAATCGAATAGCCATGCTCGTAGTTCTGGTAGTCGTCGTGGGTGTGACGACGCAGGAAACCTTCGGTATAGCCGCGATGCGCCAGACCTTCCAGCGTTTCCAGCAGGCTGGTGTCGAACGGTTTACCGGCGGCGGCATCGTCGATGGCTTTGCGATACACCTGTGCGGTACGGGCGCAGTAGTAGTAGGACTTGGTGCGGCCTTCGATTTTCAGGGAGTGTACGCCCATCTTGGTTAAACGCTCGACGTGCGCGATGGCGCGCAGATCTTTGGAGTTCATGATGTAGGTGCCATGCTCGTCTTCAAAGGCGGTCATGTACTCACCCGGACGTTTGGCTTCTTCGATCATAAACACGCTGTCGGTAGGCGCGCCGATACCCAGCGTTGGCTCAACGTTGGTGACCGGGATCGGCTCGTGTTTATGCACGATATTGCCGATGTCATCCTCTTTGCCTTCCTGAACGTTATATTCCCAGCGGCAGGCGTTGGTGCAGGTACCCTGGTTCGGGTCACGCTTGTTGATATAGCCAGAGAGCAGGCAGCGGCCGGAGTAGGCCATGCACAGCGCGCCGTGAACGAAGATTTCGATCTCCATATCCGGCACCTGGGTGCGGATCTCTTCGATCTCTTCGAGGGACAGCTCGCGGGACAGAATGACGCGGGTCAGCCCCATCTGTTTCCAGAATTTCACCGTTGCCCAGTTGACGGCGTTAGCCTGCACCGAGAGGTGAATGTCCATCTCCGGGAAGTTCTCCCGAACCAGCATGATTAAACCCGGGTCCGACATGATCAGCGCGTCCGGCCCCATCTCCACGACCGGCTTCAGGTCGCGAATGAACGTTTTCAGCTTGGCGTTGTGCGGCGCGATGTTCACCACCACGTAGAATTTTTTGCCCAGGGCATGCGCTTCGTTGATGCCGAGCTGAAGATTCTCGTGGTTGAATTCGTTGTTACGCACGCGTAGCGAGTAGCGCGGCTGGCCCGCGTAGACGGCGTCGGCACCATAGGCGAAAGCGTAACGCATATTTTGCAGCGTTCCCGCCGGGGAAAGGAGTTCCGGTTTAAACATGTTTGTTCTCGTTCTGATGACAGGTCAGATCCGCGTGCACCTGGTGCAGCGGTAAGGGGAGATCCCCCACTTTAAGGGCGGGCATTGTAGCGCTGCGGGGCGGGGAGGTAAAGCGCCTCACCCCTTTCAGATGACATAATACTTCGTATCTTTAAACCATTAGCGATATGACATACAAACACAAATATATTAAAGCCAGTAGAATAATACCGGCGATAAGAATGAAACCAATGGCATTCATCGTAGCCGTTCCAGAATACTTGACTGTCCAGATGGCAACTGTTCGAATGTTATGCAGTATTTTTGTGATCATATAGCTGATGAAAACAATAAGCAGCGTCAATTGCGTAAACATGGAAAGGTAAAACATGATAGCCTGCGGAATGAAGTAGTTAGATATTGCCCCTTTTGAGGTAAAGATAATCATGGTTTCGTTATCGATGAAATCCAGTGAAGACCGTATCACTTCCAGCGGGTTCCATGTCATTACAGGTCTGTCTTCAAAATACAGGCCTTGCTGGATATAGAGGTCCTCAATCGAAGCATTTTTAAGATGGGTGATGATAAGTGTAAATGAGAGCATAACACCCAGAACAATTGAAGAAAAATAAACGATCGATTTTACAGACGAAAACCCTTTCGATAGACCTGCGTTAATGTAAGCTCTGATAAGATAAATTGACATCACATCAAGCAGTAAAGAGTACCAAAAGCCAAAATGAATAAAGTCATGTAAAGCAACTTTAATGGTCAATGGCAGATGTTGAGGAATGATGTGCTCAGGATTTCTAAAAGTCAGCACCCAGAGATACCAAACTACAAATAAGATACTGGAATATAAAACCAATAAAAACGGGATGGTAATTAATTGCCTTTTTGAGAATGCATGATTACCGAATGCCAGGAAAAAAGCGCTTACCCATTGCTCGGAAAACTTGGTTATTCTGTTTTTTTTAGGTATGAGGAGTTCTATTTTTTGTATTGCTTTTGTTTTCATTTTTTTATTATAAGTAAATAACCCCAGGAAAAGGCTGGCAACGCTTATAGCTGTGGTGATGATAATGAATAAAATACCAATAAAATTTTGCATTTCTTGAAGCCGTAATATAGTGATTTATTTCGTTTTTAACATCAAACATTACAGTTTGCAATTGTCAAATCAGGTAGGCGTGTTGTTAGAAAGTGAATGTTATGAAGAACGATGATTACCTGGGCAGGTAATCATCGTTAAAGCAAATATTAAGCAATCCTGCACGCATCCGCTTCCCAGCGATACCCCACGCCGTACACCGCGCGAATAAACGACTGGTCGGCATCCAGCGCCTCCAGCTTGCGGCGCAGGTTTTTGATGTGGCTGTCGATGGTGCGGTCGGTCACTACGCGGTAATCATCATACAGATGGTTGAGCAGCTGTTCGCGGGAAAACACTTTTCCCGGCTCGTGGGAGAGCGTTTTCAGCAGGCGGAACTCCGCTGGGGTGAGATCCAATAATTTGCTGCGCCAGCTCGCCTGGAAGCGGCTTTCGTCGACGATCAGCGGGCTTTGCGCATCCAGCACCTGCAATTCACGCTGCGGCTTACAGCGGCGGAGGATGGTTTTCACGCGAGCGACCACCTCCCGCGGGCTGTAAGGCTTGCAGATGTAATCGTCGGCGCCGATTTCGAGCCCCAGCAGACGGTCGATCTCTTCGATTTTGGCCGTCACCATCACGATGGGCACATCGGAGAAACGACGAATTTCGCGGCACAGGGTCAGGCCGTCGGTACCCGGCAGCATCAGATCCAGCAGGATCAGATCCGGCGGCGTCTGGCGCACGTAGGGCAGCACCTGGTCGCCGTGGCTGATAAGCGTTGGCGCGTAGCTCGCAGCGCGCAAATAGTCGATCAGCAGTTGCCCAAGTTTAGGCTCGTCTTCCACGATCAAAATACGCGGTGTGTTGTCGTCAATCGGTAACTCGGTCATGCTTCCCTCGATAAATCCCGTTCCAGAGGTAACTCTACTGTAATGCTAACCCCGCCAAAAGGCGAATGGGCGGCGCGGATGGTGCCGCCGTGGGCCTCCACAATGTTAACGCAAATCGCCAGGCCAAGGCCGGAGCCGCCGCTGGCGCGGTTGCGTGAACCTTCGGTGCGATAGAAGCGCTCGAACAGTTTTTCCAGCTGCGCATCCTTCACGCCAGGGGCAGAGTCCGCAAAGGTCAGCGCAAAGCGCCCGTTTTCCTGCCTGCCGGAAATATGCAGCGCGCCGCCGCCGTCGGTGTAGCGGAGGCTGTTCTCCAGCAAATTATTGAACAGCTGCATCAGGCGATCTCTGTCGCCAAATACCACCGCGCTGTCCGGCAGCGAAAGGTTGATTTTCAGGTCACGGCTGGCGAAGCGTTCGCGGAATGCGCCGGTCACGACTTCAAGGATATTGATCACGTCGACTGGAGCTTTCTGGTAGGCCAGGGCGCCTTCGTCGGACATGGAAAGCTGATGCAGATCGTCCACCAGCTTGGTCAGCGTGCCGACTTCCGCCTGTAGCGAGGCCACGGACTCGGGGGTGAACTGCCGCACGCCGTCCTGAATCGCCTCCAGCTCGCCGCGCAGCACCGCCAGCGGGGTGCGCAGCTCGTGCGAAATGTCGGCCATAAAATCGCGGCGCATCTGCTGGTTTTTCTCCAGCGTGCTGGCGAGCTGGTTAAAGTCCTGCGCCAGCTTGCCCAGTTCATCCTGGCTGCGGGTGTCAACGCGGGTCGAGAAATCACCCGCCGCCAGCTTGTGCGTGCCTTCCACCAGGCGCTTAACCGGCGCCAGCAGGCCGCGCGCCAGTGGGAAGGTGGCGAGCGCCGCAAGCAGGGTTGAGAGCGCGACAATCAGCCAGCTGGTCTGACGCTGCTGGCGGTCAAAGTTAATGTCGGTGTTGCGCGTCAGCCGCTCGACCGGCGAGGCGATAACCCAGCCCACCGTGGCGCCGTTCGAGATGATGGCGCGCTTTGTGCCGTCCGGCGGTACCGGAGCGCGCGGGCCTACGAGCACGCGCATCTCCTGATCTATCACCCAGAACTGGGTGCGCCAGCCGTGCGGCGGCATGCCCGGCCCCGGACGGTCGTCGTCGTTATCGTGCTCCAGCGAGCGCAGGATTTGAAACACAAAGCGATCGTTATTGCGCAGAAAACGCCAGTTACCGTGCAGGCTATACTGTTCGCCCAGCGCGTCGCTTAAGCCCTGTAGTCGCTGTTCGTTACCGTGCTTAATGTAGTCAATAAAGCCGCGCTCAAAGCTGACCCGCACCGCCCAGTGCATGGTAATCAGCAGAACGATACAGGTGGCGAAAATCGCCACAAAAAGCTTGCCGGTGATCCCCGGACGCCAGAATTTCATGGTGCACTCCTTTTGCCGCGTCGGATCACGACGTTTTTGATCGTGTCATTCGGTACTCTGGCAAAGATAAAAGCGGGCAGGGCGATAATTACCGCCATGCTGAGGTAAGTGTATAAAAAGACCTGATGCGCGACGGGGGTGTCGGCGCTGAGATGGTGCTGCCCGTACATGCCGAGCAGCAATCCGGCGACCGTGACCCCCACGCTCATGGAGAGCTGCATGATCATCGACAGCAGGCTGTTACCACTGCTCGCCAGCTCGTCCGGCAGATCTTTCAGCGTCAGGGTGTTCATCGACGAGAAGCGCATGGAGTTGATGATCCCCTGGCAGAACAGCACCAGCGGCAGAATGTAGTACCAGCCCAGCAGCGCCACGGCCATAAACAGCAGGCAGACCAGCGCCAGCCCGATCGTGGCGGCCACCAGCACCCGGCGATAGCCAAAGCGGTTCACCACCTGCACCACAATACGCTTCATCCCCATGCTGCCGAGCACCATCGGGATCATCATCAGCCCGGCGTGGAACGGCGAGAAGCCCATCCCAATCTGTAAAAATACCGGCGTCATAAACGGCAACATGCCGCTGCCGATGCGTCCGGCAAAGCTGCCGAACAGACCAAGACGGTAGGTGGGATTCCTGAACAGATTCAGGCTGAACAGCGCGTTAGCGTTACCTCTGGCATGCCACAGATACCAGAGAATCGCGGTGATCCCCAGCGCCACCAGCAGGGCGAGCGACAGGGAGGAGATCCCCAGCCCTTTTTGCCCGTCGAGGGCCAGGGTGAGCGTCGCCATACCAGCCGCCAGCAGGATAAAGCCAACGAAATCAAAGCGCCGGGTCTGCATTTTATAGTTCGGCATCAGCGTCAGGGTGGCAATCGCGCCGATAATACCGACCGGCAGGTTGATCAGGAAGATCCAGTGCCAGGAGGCATACTCCACCAGAATACCGCCCAGCGCCGGGCCAAGCAGCGGGCCGACCTGACCGGGCAAGGTGACGAAGGTCATCGCCGCCATATACTGCGCGCGCGGAACAATTTTCATCACCGTTAACCGCCCGACGGGCACCATCATCGCGCCGCCGACGCCCTGTAGCACGCGCGCCATCACCAGCTGGTCGAGGGTATTGGCCTGGGCGCAAAACAGCGACCCGGTGGTAAACAGAACAATGGCGGTGAAGAAGATGTTTCGCACGCCGACTTTATCCGCCAGCCAGCCGCTGGCAGGCAGCATCACGGCGACCGTCAGCACGTAGGCGACAATCACCATATGCATGTGCAGCGGGCTCTCCCCCAGGCTTTTCGCCATCGAGGGGAGGGCGGTGTTCACGATGGTCGTGTCCAGCGACTGCATAAAGAAGCCGAACGCGACGATCCACAATTGCCAGCGAACGTTACTGGGTAGGTCGGTCATTTACTCGGTCACCGTGGTTCTCTTTTTACGCGAAAAACGCAGCCGCAGGCGGTCAAAGAACAGATAGACTACCGGCGTGGTGTAGAGCGTCAGCAGCTGGCTCATCACCAGGCCGCCGACAATCGTGATCCCCAGCGGCTGGCGCAGTTCAGAGCCGTCACCGCCGGATATAACCAGCGGTAGCGCACCGAACAGCGCGGCCAGGGTAGTCATCATGATCGGGCGAAAACGCAGCAGACAGGCCTGGAATATCGCCTCGTCCGGCGTCAGGTTGCCGTTACGCTGGGCGTCCAGGGCAAAGTCGACCATCATAATCGCGTTTTTCTTCACAATACCTATTAATAGCATGATCCCGATGAGCGCGATTAGGCTGAATGGGGCACCGAACAGCTCCAGCGCCAGCAGCGCCCCCACGCCCGCAGAAGGCAGCGTGGAGAGAATGGTCAACGGGTGCATGTAGCTTTCGTACAGCACGCCCAGCACGATATACACCGTGGCAATGGCCGCCAGGATCAAAATGACCTGCGAGTTCATGGTGTCCTGGAACACCTGCGCCGTACCGGCAAAGCTGCCGCGCACGGAGGAGGGCACCCCGAGCTGGGTCATGGCGCGGTTGATGGCGTCGCTGGCCTCAGACAGCGACGAGCCGGTTGGCAGGTTAAACGAGACGGTCGAGGCGGCGGAAAGCCCCTGGTGGTTTACCGACAGCGGCGCGTTCGACGGCTGCCAGCTGGCGAAGTACGACAGCGGGATCGCCTTGCCGTCATTATTGATCACAAACATCTTGTCCAGTGCGCTGATGTCCTGGGTATAGCGCGGATCAACTTCCATCACCACCTTGTACTGGTTCATCGGCTGATAGATGGTGGAGACTTCACGCTGCCCGAAGGCGTTGTTAAGCAGGCTGTTGGCCGCTTCAACGTTAATGCCCAGGCGGGACATGGTTTCACGATCGTAGGTGAGCGCCATCTCCGCGCCGTTGTTCTGGCTGTCGGAGTTCACGTCCGCCAGTTGCGGCAGCGCGGCGAGCGCTTTACGGATCTTCGGCTCCCACTCGCGCAGGGCGGCTAAGTCATCCGAGAGCAGGGTGTACTGATAGCTGGCGTTAGCCTGTCGTCCGCCGACGCGGATATCCTGAACGGCCATCAAAAACAGATTTGCCCCCGGCTCTTTGGCAAGCTTCAGCCGCAGGCGGTCAATGATCTGCTGCGCCGTTTCGTGACGTTCACCGCGCGGCTTAAGGGTAATAAACATCATCCCGCTGTTAACGCGCGAGCCGCCGGTAAAGCCGGTGACGTTATCCACGGCCGGATCTTCCCGGATGATTTTCATAAAGTCTTGCAGTTTGCCGCGCATCGCCTGGAACGAAATGCTCTGGTCCGCCTGAATACCGCCCATCAGCACGCCGGTATCCTGCTCCGGGAAGAAGGTTTTCGGGATGGTGATATACATCCAGACGTTGAGCACGATGGTGCCGATCAGCACCAGCCCGACAAGACGCGTGTGGTTCAGCACCCACTTCAGCGATTTGCCGTAACCGGACTGCATCGCCATCAGGACGCGGCCAAAGCCTTTCCTGCGCGGCTGCGAGTGCGGTTGGCTGCGCTTTAGCATCCAGCCGCACATCATCGGGGTCAGCGTCAGCGAAATCACTAGGGAGATACCGATGGCGACGGAAAGCGTGACGGCAAATTCGCGCAGCAGTCGCCCCGGCAGGCCGCCCATCAGCAGCAGCGGCAGGAACACCGCCACCAGCGACAGGCTCATGGACAGGACCGTGAAGCCCACTTCGCGCGTCCCCTGAAGCGCCGCCTGGAGCGGCTTCATGCCCGCTTCCAGATGACGCGAGATATTCTCCAGCACCACGATGGCGTCATCCACCACAAACCCGGTGGCAATCGTCAGCGCCATCAGCGACAGGTTGTTAAGACTAAACCCACACAGGTACATGGCGGCAAAGGTGCCTATCAGCGATACCGGAACCGCCACCGCCGGGATCAGCGTGGCGCGCCCCGAGCGCAGGAACAGGAACACCACCAGGATCACCAGCGCGACGGAGATGATCAGCGTTTGCTCTACCTCCTCAAGCGAGGCGCGGATGGTAGGGGAGCGGTCCTGCGCAATCTGGAGGTCGATGGCCGCCGGAATCGTTTCCTGGAGCTCCGGCAGGCGCGCGCGGATGCTGTTCACCGTCTGGATAATGTTGGCTTCCGGCAGCTTGCGGATCATCAGCAAAATCGCCGGTTTGGCGTTAGTCATCCCGGCGTTACGCACGTCCTGCACCGAATCGGTGACGCTGGCGACGTCGCTCAGGCGCACCGCCGCGCCGTTGTTGTAGTGAATAATCAACGGCTGATACTCGGCGGCGGTTTTCAGCTCGTCGTTGGTCTGGATCTGCCAGCGGTGGCTGTTGTCCTCAATCGCGCCCTGCGGCTTACGCACGTTGGCGTTGCTGATGGCGGAACGCACGTCGTCCAGCGATACGCCCTGGTTAAACAGCGCCTGCGGATTCAGCCCCACGCGCACGGCGGGCAGGGAGCTGCCGCCGACGTCCACGTCGCCCACACCGTCAATCTGGGCGATGGTTTGCGCCAGCTGGGTGGAGGCAAAATCGTACAGCTCGCCCTGGGAGTAGGTCTCTGACGTGAGCGTCAGGATCATGATCGGCGCGTCGGACGGGTTGGCCTTGCGGTAGGTTGGACGGCTCGGCATGCCGCTCGGCAGCAGGCTTTGGGCGGCGTTAATCGCGGCCTGCACGTCACGCGCCGCGCCGTTGATATCCCGGTCGAAGTTAAATTCCAGAATGATGCGCGTGCTGCCCAGCGAACTGCTGGAGGTCATCTCGTTGACCCCGGCAATTCGCCCAAGCGAGCGCTCAAGCGGCGTCGCCACCGATGACGCCATGGTTTCCGGCGAGGCACCCGGCAGCGAGGCGCTGACCATGATCACCGGGAAATCGACCTGCGGCAGCGGGGCCACCGGCAGCAACCGGAAGCCCAGCACACCGCACAGGGTGATAGCGACGGAGAGTAAAATCGTCGCCACCGGACGGTAAATGAAGAGGGCGAAAAACTTCACTTACGCCTCCTCTTCACGTTTCGGGAAGCGACTTTTCGTCCACAGGGCCAGACGGTCAAACAGCAGGTAGATAACCGGCGTGGTGAACAGCGTCAGCACCTGGCTCACCAGCAGGCCGCCCACCATCCCGATGCCCAGCGGACGGCGCAGTTCGGCCCCCACGCCGGTGCTCAGCATCAGCGGCAGCGCGCCCAGCAGGGCGGCGAGGGTGGTCATCAGGATCGGGCGAAAACGCAGCAGACAGGCCTGGTAAATGGCCTCGCGCGGCGCCATACCCTGCTCGCGCTCGGCGGCCAGCGCAAAGTCGATCATCATGATGGCGTTTTTCTTCACGATGCCGATAAGCAGAATGATGCCGATGATCGCAATGACGTCCAGCTCGCTCCCCGCCAGCATCAGCGCCAGCAGCGCCCCTACGCCCGCCGTCGGCAGGGTGGAGAGGATGGTGATCGGGTGGATAAAGCTTTCATACAGCACGCCAAGCACGATATACATCGCCACCACCGCCGCGACAATCAGCCAGACGGTGCTGCCCAGCGCGGCCTGGAACGCCAGCGTACTGCCCTGGAACTGGGTCTGAATATCGGACGGGAAGCTGAGTTCTTTCTCCGCGTCCAGAATGGCCTCCACCGCTTCGCCCAGGGAATACCCGTCCGGCACGTTGAAGGAAATGGTGGTGGACGGGAACTGATCGAGATGGTTAATCGACAGCGGGGTGTGACGCTCTTCCACGCTGGCAATGGCGCTGAGCGGCACAATCCCGCCGTCTTTGCTGGTCAGGCGCACCGTGTCCAGCGCGGCCAGCCCGGGCGTGTTCTCGGTGTTATGTTCCAGCACCACGCGATACTGGTTGGCCTGGGTGTAAATGGTGGAGATCAGTCGCTGACCAAAGGCGTTATACAGGGCGTTATCCACGTCGGACATGGTAATGCCCAGACGGCTGGCGGTGTCGCGGTTGACGTTCACGTACGCCGCCAGCCCTTTATCCTGCCAGTCGCTGCTGACGTCAGAAACCTGCGGCAGTGCTTTCAGCTTGTCCACCAGCTGCGGCACCCAGGTGCTGAGTGCCTCAAGCGAGGTGGCCTGGAGCGTAAACTGGTACTGCGTGCGGCTCACCTGCGTATCAATGGTTAAATCCTGGATCGGTTGCAGATACAGCTCAATGCCCGGCACGCGCGCCACCGCGCTTTGCAGGCGCTCAATTACCGCGTTGACGCGATCGTCGCGGTCATCGAGCGGTTTAAGGTTAATTTGCAGGCGCGCGCTGTTGAGCGACGGGTTGGTGCCGTCCACGCCCACGTAGGCAGTCAGGCTTTCCACCGCCGGATCTTTCATGATGATCTCAGACACCTGCTGCTGGCGCTGCGCCATGTTGGCGAAGGAGACCGTCTGCGGCGCCTGAAGCGTGCCCTGAATAATGCCGTTGTCCTGAATCGGGAAGAAGCCTTTCGGAATGAAAATCCACAGCATGACGCTGAGCGCCAGGGTGCCGAGCGCCACGCCGAGCGTCGCCCACGGATGGTTCAGGACTTTTGCCAGCACGCGGCCGTAGGCGGCGATAATGCGCTCGAACATCCGCTCGGAGGCGCGCGAGAAGCGGTTTTGCTTGCGCAAGGACTCGTGGCTCAGCATGCGGGCGCACATCATCGGCGTCAGCGTCAGCGACACCACGGCAGAAATCAGAATGGCGACCGCCAGCGTCACGGCAAACTCGCGGAACAGCCGCCCGACGATATCGCCCATAAACAGCAGCGGGATCAGCACCGCAATCAGCGAGAAGGTGAGCGAGATAATGGTAAAGCCAATCTCCCCCGCGCCCTTCAGCGCGGCGGCTAACGGCTTTTCACCTTTTTCGATATAGCGCGAGATGTTCTCGATTACCACGATGGCGTCGTCCACCACAAACCCGGTGGCGATGGTGAGCGCCATCAGCGTCAGGTTGTTAATCGAGAAGTCGAGGAACACCATCACCGCGAACGTGCCGACCAGCGAGAGCGGCACGGCGACGGCGGGAATGATGGTTGCCGGGACGTTGCGCAGGAATAGGTAGATGATCATCACCACCAGCGCAATCGCCAGCATCAGCTCGAACTGGGTGTCGGTCACTGACGCGCGAATATTCGTGGTGCGGTCAGAGAGCACTTTCACGCTGACCGATTTTGGCAGGCTTTCCACCAGCTGCGGCAGCATGGTGCGAATGCTGTCGGCGGTATCAATAATATTCGCGCCCGGCTGGCGCTGAACGTTCATGACAATCGCCTGCTGCTTATTGGCCCACGCCCCGAGCCAGCTGTTTTCCGCGCCTTGTTCGACGGTGGCTACGTCGCCCAGGCGGATCGGCGCGCCGTTCTGGTAGGCAATGATCAGCTGACGGTACTCATCGGCAGACTGCATCTGGTCGTTGGCGGAGAGCGTGACCGCGCGGGTCGGGCCGTCCAGCGACCCCTTCGCTGAGTTGACGTTGGCGCTGCTGATGGCGGTGCGAATGGTTTCGCTGGTTAACCCCAGCGCGGCAATGGCCTGGGCATTCAGTTTGACGCGAACGGCGGGGCGTTGACCGCCCGCCAGCGTCACCAGCCCTACGCCGGTCACCTGCGAAATCTTCTGCGCCACGCGGGTTTCAACCATGTCTTCCACCTGGGTCATCGGCATGGCGGAGGAGGTGACGGCAAGGGTCATGATCGGCGGATCCGCCGGGTTGACCTTGCTGTAAACCGGTGGATTCGGCAGGTCAGACGGCAGCAGGTTAGTGGCGGCGTTAATCGCGGCCTGCACCTCCTGCTCGGCGACGTCCAGCGACAGCGTGAGCTGGAACTGAAGCGTGACGACCGAAGCGCCGCCGGAGCTCTGGGAAGACATCTGCTTCAGGCCAGACATCTGGCCAAACTGACGCTCCAGCGGGGCGGTGATGGCGGACGTCACCACATCCGGACTGGCGCCCGGATAGAGGGTGACAACCTGAATGGTCGGGTAGTCCACTTCCGGCAGCGCCGACACGGGCAGAAAACGGTAGCCAATGATCCCGGCCAGCAGGATCGCCACCATCAACAGGGTCGTCGCAACCGGACGTAAGATAAACAGGCGTGATGGCCCACCTGTAGAGCTCGGCGGCATCACCTGCATCAGGCTTTTGCTCCTGTATCCTGCGCTTCCACCACTTCGACCTGCGCCCCTTCGGTCAGCCGGTCAATACCGTCGGTCACGACGCGGTCGCCAGCGGACAGCCCGGCGCTGATCACCACCGTCTGGCTGTCCTGGATGCCGGTTTTCACCAGGTGTTTGCTGACCTTGTTTTCGCTGTTCAGCACCCAGACAAAGTTGCCTTCACTGCCCATTTGCAGGGCCGCCGTCGGGATTACTACCGCGTTTTCTTCGGTCGCGACCAGCATTCGCGCATTAACGAACTGATTCGGGAACAGGGCATCGTCCTGATTGTTGAAGCGTGCTTTTAGCTTGATGGTGCCGGTGGTGGTGTCGATCTGGTTATCCAGGCTCAGCAGCGAACCTTCGCTCAGCTTCTGCTTGTTGGTGCGATCCCAGGCTTCAACCACCAGCGCTTTTCCGGCCTTCTGCGCCTGTATCACCGTCGCAATGTCGCTTTCCGGCAGGGTAAAGACGAGATCGATAGGATGCGTCTGGGTGATCACCACGATTCCCGTGGTATCGCCGCTGGAGATTTGGTTGCCGATATCAACCTGTTTCAGGCCCACGCGGCCGTCAATCGGCGCGGTGATCCGGCTCCAGTCGAGCTGGAGCTGGGCGCTGGCGACCGCGGCTTCGTCGGCCTTGATGGTGCCCTGAGATTCACTGACCAGAGACTGCTGGGTGTCCAGCTCCTGGCGCGACACGAGGTTGGTTTTTACCAGCTGCTGATAGCGGGCTAAATCGCGGCGGGCATTGGCGAGGGTGGCTTTGTCTTTCGCGAGCTGCCCCTGCGCCTGCGCCAGGGCCACCTTAAACTGGCTTGGATCGATTTCCGCCAGCAGATCGCCCGCTTTCACCTGCTGACCTTCCTGGAAGTGGATGGCCATCAGCTGACCGTCCACGCGGCTACGTACCGTCACGGTGTTGGCGGCAGTGATGGTTCCCAGCCCGGAGAGATAACGAGGCACCGCTTTATTCACCGCCGTTGCCGCCTGCACCGGTGCCAGCGCACCGCCGCGCATACCGTGGCGCCCGCCGCCCGTTGAGCGTTGTGAGGGGCTATTAGCGCCAGCAGGTGCCGTGGAGTTCGCGGACTGGCTGTGCCAGTGCCAGGCGGCGGCCAGGACCACCACAATCAGACCAACGGCGATTGCCCAGCGGGATTTGTTACTGCCTTTCATCGTTATACGTTCTCATCCTGAAACTCTTTCGGGGAATGATACTAGTTTAGTCAGCTAACACAGCGGAAAAATGGAGGAAATATGGAAGACTGTCGGGAATTGTCTGAGTGTGGCGCTGCGGTTTCGCCTTCGCCGGGTGGCGCTGCGCTTACCCGGCCTACGGTTGGAGGATCTTGTAGGCCGGGTAAGGCGAAGCCGCCACCCGGCACAACCCCATTAGCTAAACACCACCTGCGCCCAGCGCGCCAGCCCTGCCGTAACGGAGCCAAAGTCATCGCCGCCGGCAATCGGGATCCCCGGCAGCTGTTCCGCCAGCGCTTTCTTGATCAGCGGCGAACGGGCGCTACCGCCAGTCAGGTAAATCACGTCCGGCTTCACGTTGCCGTTCTCAAGCGCCAGCTGCACCTGCTCCAGAATACGCTGAAGCGGCTGAGTCAGCGCCATTTCCAGCCCTTCCTGGGTGATAGTCGTAGCCAGATCGTCACTGATAAACGGCAGCGAAACCGCATGCTCAGGACGATCGGAAAGGGCAATTTTGCTCTCTTCGGCGGTGCGCACCACGCGGTAGCTCAGGCGCTGACGCCACACCTTATACAGCAGTGCGACCTTCTCTGCATCCTGCGCATCACGCACCAGATCGTTGAGGAAACGGCCATTCGCGGTGCTGTAAAAATCACTCTGGGCAGGGACGTCGTTGATGGCAATCGCGTTCCACCACGGCAGGATCGGCAGGGCGATGCCTTTCTCGGTTTGACCGCCCATACCGAGCAGCGGCATCAGGCTCTTGAATGCCAGGGCAATATCCAGATCGTTCCCGCCCACGCGGCAGCCGCTGTGCCCCAGCAGACTGTTTTCACGATCGCGACGGTGATGCCACTGGGGACCCATCAGCAGTAATGAACAGTCCGTCGTACCGCCGCCGATGTCCACCACCAGCACCCGTTTCTCTTCCGTCAGCGTGGCTTCAAAATCCAGCCCCGCCGCAACCGGCTCATACTGGAACACCACGTCACGGAAGCCTGCCCGGTGCGCTGCACGCTCAAGGATCCCCTGCGCCTGCTGGTTGGCTTCGTCGCCGCCCAGCCCCTGGAAGTTAATCGGACGGCCAATCACCGCCTGGGTGATGGCATCCGGCACCTGGGACTGCGCCTGATTGCGGATGTGCAGCATCATTGCGCAGACCAGATCTTCAAACATCGCCACCTGCTGCGGCTTCAGGCCGCTGGCGCCGAGGAAGGATTTCGGCGATTTAACGAAGTAGACCTCTTCCGGGTCTTCAATGTACTGCCCGAGGGAGGAGAGGCCGAACTGCACGCTGGAAGGTGTAACGTCGATATCTTCCTCGCGGTTAAAGCTGACCGCACGGCGCAGCAGCGCCTGGGTCTCTGCCGCCGTGGCCGGAACCTGATGGTGGCGGAACAGCCACTCGCTCACCGCTTCACGCGTGGGCGCACAAAGCATTGACGGCAACAGCGTACTGCCGTTTTCCATTTTCAGGAGCTGCGGTTGTCCGTTTTGCATTATCGCAACCGAGCAGTTTGCGGTGCCGTAGTCGAATCCAATAAACACAATAAATCCCCATGCCGGTGAGAAGGGGCGAGACTTTAGCGAAATGTCTGTCAGGCGACAACAGGAATATGAAAGCAAGGCGCAACGCGATCTTTCGGTTTATGCTGAGGTAAATACAAAAGGAGAGACAATGTACACCCTGAACTGGCAACCGCCCTATGACTGGTCGTGGATGTTTGGCTTTCTTGCCGCGCGTGCGGTCACCGGGGTTGAGACCGTTACGGAGGATTACTACGAGCGCAGTTTTGGCTATGCCGGGCACCAGGGCATTTTCCGGGTTACGCCAGACAGCGCAACCCATACGCTGGCGGTGTCGCTCAGTCCTGGCCTGATCCCGGTGGCGGATATCTGCCTCGACCGCATCGCCCGCCTGTTTGACCTCGATTGCGACCCGCTGCACATTGCGAAGACCCTGGGCGATCTCGGCACGGCGCGGCCGGGGTTACGTTTGCCGGGCGCGATGGATGCCTACGAGCAGGGCGTGCGCGCCATTCTCGGACAACTGGTGAGCGTGGCGATGGCGGCTAAACTGGCGTCACGGGTGGTGGCGCTGTGCGGTGAACCCATCCAGGACGCGCCGGGCTACCTCTGCTTTCCTCCGCCAGAGGTGCTGGCCGCGGCGGATCCGCTGGCGTTGAAAGCCCTCGGAATGCCGCTCAGGCGTGCGGAGTCGTTGATTCATCTGGCGCAGTCGGTGGTGGACGGTGAATTCCCGCTGTTCCCGCCTGAGAACGTTGAGGCCGGGATGAAGGCGCTACAGCAGCGCCCCGGCATCGGGCGCTGGACCGCGAATTACCTGGCCCTGCGCGGCTGGCAGGCGAAGGATGTTTTCCTGCCGGATGACTATCTGATTAAACAGCGCTTTGCCGGTATGACGCCCGCGCAGATCCGTCGCTATGCCGAGCGCTGGCAGCCGTGGCGCTCGTATGCGCTGTTACATATCTGGTACACCGACGGCTGGTCGCCGTCAGTTGATGGCGAAATAGCTGGTATTCAGCAGTAGATCAAGCGGCTGCGCTTCCCCGATGGTGTCGCCGTAAATGAAGTCAACGCCGATGCCCGACAGCGTATCCATCATGATCGACTGATGGCATGGCCCGGCAATAGTTTTTATGCCCAGACGCTGGGCGTGGCCCTGAATGATTGTCACCATCATCTCATCCATCAGATTGCCGTGGACGTTGGTCACCACGTCTGCATCCAGCAGCAGATAATCAGCGGTGTTGGCGCTGAGCTGGCTGAAGACGTTCATATCGCGTCCGACCCGGGTCAGCACCACGCGACAGCCAGCCTGACGAAGCTTTTGCAGACCCTGCTGCACGTTTTCATCCGTATTGCTCAGCACATCAGCGGCGATCGCCAGATGCAGCAGCCGCGCCGGCAGCGGTCCTTTGGTAATGAGGTCCAGCAGCTCATCCACCAGCGTGACGCTGGCTAAACCCGCCTCTGAGAGCGGCAGCGCGACGCCCATTCCTTTAGCCGCCACCTGTGCGGCATAGGTACGGAAAAATTCGCTGAATATCCGTCGGTCCAGGGCGTGCAGCAGCTCCGGCTCCGCCAGCCCGGCGCGGAAGGCATGCTCTTCCAGCACTTCCCCCTGACTGGTCCACAGCCGCAAGGAAATCAGCCAGAAGCTACTGCTCTCGGGAATGCGCGGCGAGGCGACGCTGCGGGCGATCATCAGCAGATGGTTATCTTTAATCATGTCCCACTGCTCATCCAGCGACATCATGCTGCGCGTGCTGTGGATCCGCTCCTGCTGGGGTTCGTAGACGGTGACCACGCCGCGCCCGCTGTTTTTCGAGGCGTAGCAGGCGATATCAGCCTGCGACATCACTTCCGCAGCCTGATAATTGGTGTCGTCAATCAGCGTAATCCCCGCGCTGGCACCAATGCGGTGCAGGCGTCCTTCCCAGGAAAAATGATAGTTGTTGATGGCGTCGATCAACCGGCCCGCAATATAGCGTGCGCTTTCAACGTTGCAGTCCGGCAGCAGCAGGCCAAACTCGTCGCCGCCCAGACGCGCCAGCACGTCGCTGGAGCGCAGCATGGTCAGCATCAGCGAAGAGAGTTCGCGCAGAAGAGCGTCGCCCGCCGCGTGGCCTGCCGTATCGTTCACCGCCTTGAAACGGTCAAGATCGATAAAGACCAGCGCGTGACGCTGATGGGTCTCCTGTACCGTCTGCAACAGACGCTTCAGATGGTTTTCAAAGCTGACACGGTTCGCCAGGTGGGTAAGGGCGTCATGGGAAGCGCTGTAGCTCAGCTGGCGCAGCATTTTGCGCGACTCGGTGACGTCCTGAATCACCAGCACCGAGCCGATGGTGTGCCCTTCCAGAGTGCTGAGGGGGGTAATGCTGTAATGAATGTCGAAACTGCCGCCATTGCGGCAGTTAAGCACCACATCCTGTTCGATATCGGTACGGGACATATCGCCGCTGTGGATGTTTTCCATTAACGGACCGTTCTCGCCGAAGGTAATGTGCAGCACCTTCAGAACGGGCTGACCCAGCGCTTCGCTTTGCGACCAGCCGCTCATCTTCTCGGCGACCGGGTTCATAAAGGTGATGTTCATGTCGATGTCGGTGCACAGCACCGCTTCGCCGATGGAGTCGAGGGTGATATGCAGGCGCTCTTTTTCCTGGAACAGCGCCTCGTTCAGCTGCTTCACCTCGGTCATATCCATGTTGATCCCTAACAGCCGCTCCACTTCGCCCTGTTTGTTCAGCACCCGGTTCGCCAGCGAACGAATGTGGCGGATGCCATCCTTGACGCGAATGCGAAATTCCAGCTTGAAAGGCACCCTGGCCTGGAGTGACTCACGCAGGACCTGTTCGGCGTGCGTACGATCTTCAGGCACCATGGCCGCATGCCAGAGCTGCCAGGTGGGTTTAATGTGCGGGGGGATCTCGTACAGCTCAAACATTCGTTTATCCCAGCTGATCACGTCCGGCTCGAGATCCCACTCCCAAATCCCGATTCCGCCGGCTTCGTTAGCGAGAGTGATACGCTCCATCAGACGCTTATTCACCCACTCGGTCTGTTTCAGATCGTTGATGTCTTCAATCTGGGCAATAAAGTAGAGCGGTGTGCCGTCGGCATGGCGCACAACGGAGACGGCCAGCAGCGCCCACACCACCTCGCCGCTACGGGTGTAGTAGCGTTTTTCGAGGCTGTAGGTGTTGATCTCGCCGTGAATCAGCTGTTGCAACTGCTCCAGGTCAGTATTTAAATCTTCCGGCCAGGTTAACTGCTGGAACGTGAGCGACTGAAGCTCTGACTGGCTGTAACCGAGGAAATTACACAGCGCCTTGTTGGCCTGGAGCCACTGGCCCTCAATGCCCACCAGCGCCATACCAATCGCGGAATATTCCATCGCATTGCGAAAACGTTCTTCGCTTTCCGTAATATGTTTACGCTCGGCCCGAAAGGCATACATTACCATCGTCATAATATTGGCGGGCAGCAGCATCATCAGGAAGGGGAGCCACGGCGCGTTGAAGGTGACGATCATGGTGGAGGGCGTCATGGAGAGCGGATTTCGCGCCATCATCAGGGACACCATCATGATGGTGAATAAAAAAATCAGGAACGCTTCCATACGCGGCAGACGTACCGCGCTCCACATCAGCAGAACGATGATGCAGGTGAATGGCCACGGCAGCCAGGTGATTGCCGTCCAGCTAAGAACCAGCGTGACGACCAGGGTCACCAGCGTTTCCAGCAGCAGTTTCGGGTTGCGGTGGCGCAGCAGATAATGCGGTTTAAACAGCAGACCTAACGGCACCAGCGCCAGCGCGCCAATGGCCTCTGAAAGTACCCAGACAAGGAAATTACGCAGCGGCTCCGCGCTCGGCACCAGAAAATGAACCAGTACGCCCCCCACCAGCGGCGGCACCAGGGCACTCCCGAGGGCAAGCCGGACCCAGTCGTTGAGGTTTTGCAGCGGATTATACCAGGGGAGCAGTTTACGCAATAACAGCGCGCCAACCGTGGCCTCAATGATATTGATCGCCGTGTAGGTGATGTTGAGCGATGCCCATGAGAAGAGCATCCACGAGGCAAAGATATTGCCAAAGGAGCAGGCGAGGGCAATCCCGGGCCACATTTTTCCCGCGTGGCGGTAAAACGCCACCATCATAATTGAAGTCGGGAACCATAATGGCGCCAGCAGCGTACCGAAGCGAGTCAGCTCGAGGGAAAATAAGGTGAAGATGAACGTGACCAGACCCAGACAGACAAGCCGCAGTAAAGGATGTGGGGTAGTAACCAAAACCCGCTGGTATTGTTTATTCATTACCGCTCTATCCAGGGACGCCATGTTGTCAGGAGCCAGGTCCGGACGCGTGAAATTATTAATTTGGTTTATGCTAGTACAAACATTTTACAATTCATATGCTGAGTGGTCAGATTTTGACTTCATAGACTTATAAAATAGTTACTCTGCGAAGAAGGGTGATGAAATGGCGAAAAACCGCGCGTAAAAATTTCGCTAAAGGCGTGAAACGGCGCTTTTCAGCCCGCCTCGCATAACCTGCGCATTCGACTGGTATCACGCCCCCGAAATCCCTATAATTGCCGCGTTTGACGCTCCGGCGTCGTCCTTCCTTACATCCAGGTTAATCAGGTCGCTAAATTTATGACTGATAAGTCTCATCAGTGCGTCATCATAGGCATCGCCGGCGCATCGGCTTCAGGTAAAAGTCTTATTGCCAGTACGCTTTATCGCGAACTGCGTGAACAAGTGGGTGATGAGCATATCGGTGTGATTCCCGAAGATAGCTATTACAAAGATCAATCCCATCTCTCGATGGAAGAGCGCGTAAAAACCAACTACGACCACCCCAGTGCGATGGATCACAGCCTGCTGTTCCAGCATCTGGAAGCGCTGAAGCGCGGCGAGGCGATTGAGCTGCCCGTCTACAGCTACGTGGAACATACCCGCACCCAGGAAACGATCCGCATCGAGCCCAAGAAGGTGATTATCCTTGAAGGGATTTTGCTGCTCACCGACGCCCGTCTGCGCGAATCAATGAACTTCTCGATTTTCGTCGATACCCCGCTGGATATCTGCCTGATGCGGCGTATTAAACGCGACGTTAACGAACGCGGCCGCTCCATGGACTCCGTGATGGCGCAATATCAGAAAACCGTTCGCCCGATGTTCCTGCAATTTATTGAGCCTTCGAAACAATACGCCGATATTATCGTGCCTCGCGGCGGTAAAAACCGGATTGCCATTGATATCTTAAAAGCGAAAATCAGTCAGTTTTTTGAATAAGCCGTGTGAATTGTGTACCGTTCAGAGATAACCTGGTTTTGCCCTGACGCCGTAAGGCTTCAGGGCGCGATGCACGAAAGGAGAAAGTGCCATGCGTCTTTGTGACCGCGATATAGAAGCCTGGCTGGATGAAGGCCGCCTGTCTATCACCCCGCGTCCGCCGGTTGAGCGTATTAACGGCGTGACCGTCGATGTGCGTCTGGGGAATAAATTCCGCACCTTCAGCGGCCACACGGCACCGTTTATCGACCTCAGCGGGCCGAAAGACGAAGTCAGCGCGGCGCTGGATCGCGTCATGAGCGACGAAATCGTCATCGAAGAAGGAGAGGCGTTTTATCTCCATCCTGGCGAACTGGCGCTGGCGGTGACCTTTGAATCGGTCACGCTGCCTGCGGATCTGGTCGGCTGGCTTGATGGACGCTCTTCCCTGGCGCGTCTGGGCCTGATGGTGCACGTCACCGCGCACCGTATCGATCCGGGCTGGTCTGGCCGTATCGTGCTGGAGTTCTTTAACGCCGGTAAACTGCCGCTGGCGCTTCGTCCGGGAATGATGATTGGTGCGTTGAGCTTTGAACCGCTGACCGGCCCGGCAGACCGTCCTTATAACCGCCGTCAGGACGCAAAATATCGCGACCAGCAGGGTGCGGTTGCCAGTCGTATCGATAAAGACTGATCTGTGAGTTCACTGAGGAAGCCATGAGAAGAGTTCTGACAACGCTGATGATTTTGCTGGTGGTGCTGGTGGCTGGCCTTTCAGCGTTGGTGCTGCTGGTTAACCCGAATGACTTCCGGGCCTACATGGTGCGGCAGGTGGAAGCGCGCAGCGGGTATGAACTCAAGCTGGACGGGCCGCTGCGCTGGCACGTCTGGCCTCAGCTCAGCATTCTCTCCGGACGTATGTCCCTCACCGCGCCGGGCGCCGCGCAGCCGCTGGTCACGGCGGATAACATGCGTCTTGATGTCGCGCTCATCCCGCTCTTATCCCATCAGCTCCAGGTAGAACAGGTGATGCTGAAAGGGGCGGTGATTCAGCTTACGCCGCAAACCGAAGCCGTTCGTCAGGCGGATGCTCCGGTCGCACCGCGTGAAAACACCTTGCCTGACGTCCCCTCTGACACCGGCTGGTCGTTCGATATTGGTAATCTGAAAGTGGCTGACAGCGTGCTGGTTTTCCAGCATGAGGATGACGAACAGATCACCGTACGCAATATCAACCTCAGGATGGAGCAGGACGCCAACCATCACGCCACCATGGAGTTCTCCGGGCGAATCAACCGCAATCAGCGCGATCTCAACCTGTCGATGAACGCGAACGTGAACGCCTCTGACTATCCGCACCAGCTGACGGCGGACGTTCAGCAGCTCAACTGGCAGCTGACCGGCGCGGATTTACCCGCGAAGGGGATTGTCGGCCAGGGCACGATGCAGGCGGTGTGGCATGAAGAGCGCAAACAGCTCGAACTGAACGCGCTCAACCTCCAGGCCAACGACAGCGCCCTGAAGGGGCAGGCGAGCGTCACGCTTGATGAGAAACCTAAGTGGGTGCTGGATCTGCAATTCGACAAACTGAACCTCGAGAACCTGCTTCCGCCCCAACCAGTGAACGCGACCGATGAGGGAGCCACGCAGGAGGGGCAAAGCCAGGTCACGCAGTCGCGTCCGGTGATCTCCTCAAATCTCGATCTGCCTGACTACAACGGCCTGCGCGGATTTACCGCCGACATTCTGCTGAAAGCGAACAGCGTGCGCTGGCGTGGAATTGATTTTACTGACGTCAGCAGCCAGATGTTCAACCACAACGGCCTGCTGGTCATCTCCGAGCTCAGCGGAAAAATGGGAGCAGGGAACCTCTCCCTGCCGGGCACGCTGGATGTACGCAACGACGTTGCCAGCGCCGCGTTTCAGCCGCGTCTGGAAAACGTTGAGATTGGCACCATTCTGAAAGCCTTTAATTACCCGATTGCCCTCACGGGGCAGCTGTCGCTGGCAGGGGATTTCTCCGGCACGAAGATTGATGCGGACGCCTTCCTTCGTAGCTGGCAGGGGCAGGCGCACGTTGAGCTGAAAGATTCGCGCATGGAAGGGCTGAACTTCCAGCAGCTGGTGCAGCAGGCGGTAGAGCGCAGCAGCAGCGTGAAAGCGAATGAAAACTACGACAGCGCAACCCGTCTCGACAGCTTTACCAGTGAGCTTGCCCTTGACAACGGCCAGCTCTCGCTTGACGACATGCAGGGGACGTCGTCACTGCTGGCCCTGACCGGAACCGGCGCGCTGGATCTGGTGAAAGAGACGGCAGACACCCGCTTCAACGTCCGCGTGAAGGCTGGCTGGGAAGGCGAAGGCCAGCTTGTGGAGTTCCTGAAAGAGACGCCGATACCGCTGCGCGTATACGGAAAATGGCAGGAGTTGAATTACAGTTTGCAGGTCGATCAGATCCTGCGTAAGCACCTTCAGGATGAAGCGAAACGTCGGCTGAATGACTGGGCGGACCGCAATAAAGAGTCTCAGTCAGGTAAGGATGTGAAAAAGCTGCTCGATAAGCTGTGATGCCTGTTGTGCCGGGTGGCATGTGCGGCCTGATGCCCTCACCCCGGCCCTCTCCCACGGGGAGAGGGCGCAACCACTAAAAACGGCAACGAGGTTGCCGTTTTGCTTTTACCTACACCTCAAAATCCATCTCATCTTCACCGGGCAGCGGTATCAGCTGCACCTTCTGCACGCGATGGCTCTCAACCTGCAAGGTTTTGATCATGTAATCCCCCACCTGAACCTCTTCGCCCGGCTGCGGGATACGTTGCAGATATTCCATCAGCAAACCGGCGATGGTGTGGTATTCGCGCTTCTCGTCCAGCGGAAGCGGAACGAACTGCACCAGATCTTCAAGCGGCATGTGGCCGTTGGCGGTCCAGCTGCCGTCGGCGTTTTTCTGAATATCGTGGCGCGCATCGATCTCATCCACCTCATTAGGCAGATTACCGGCGATGGTTTCCATCACGTCGCTGAGCGTCACCAGCCCTTCCACAGAACCAAACTCATCAACGACAAACGCGAAGTGGGTACGCGCGTTGCGGAACTGCTCCAGCGCGGAGAGCAGCGGCAGCGCTTCCGGGAAGACCAGCGGCTGGCGCACCAGCGCCCGCAGGTTGAGCGGCTCGCCGTGAAGCTGCTGTTGCAGCAGGTCAATCACGTGTACCACACCCAGCAGCTCTTCTTCCTCTTCACCGCCGGTGACAACCACGCGGGTGTGCTGGTTTTTATCCAGCAGGGCACGGATCTGCTCTTCCGGCGCCGTCAGGTCAATATGCTCGATGTCATGGCGGGAGGTCATGATACTGCTCACCGAGCGCTGGTTGAGGTTAAGCACGCGCTCTATCATCCGGCGTTCCTGCGGGTTAAAGATCTGCCCGTCGCTGTGGTCGGCAAGCATCGCCGCGGATTCAGCATCCAGCTCGGCATCCTCTTTTTTGCCGCTCAGCAGGCGCATCACCGTATCTGCGGTGCGCTGTCGTAATGTCTGGTTCGCGGAGAGAAAACGGCGACGGTTGAAAATGGCCAGCTGGTTGAGAAACTCAATCAGCACCGAGAAACCAATGGCGGCGTACAAATACCCTTTCGGGATATGGAAGCCAAAACCATCCGCCACCAGGCTAAAGCCAATCATCAGCAGGAAGCTCAGACAGAGGATGACGATAGTCGGATGACTGTTCACGAAGCGCGTCAGGGCTTTACTGGCGAGCACCATCAGGGTGATGGCGATGATCACCGCGGCCATCATCACCGCCAGATGGTCAACCATCCCGACGGCCGTGATCACGGAGTCGAGAGAAAAGACGGCGTCCAGCACCACGATCTGCGCGACCACCGGCCAGAATTTAGCGCCGCGTCGCTGGGTGGGGTTTTCACTGTCTTTTCCTTCCAGCCGCTCATTAAGCTCAACCGTGGCTTTGAACAGCAGGAACAATCCGCCGAAAAGCATGATCAGGTCGCGGGCGCTAAAGCTCAGACCCTGCACGCTGAATAAGGGTTTGGTCAGCGTCACCAGCCAGGAGATTGAGGCCAGTAACAGCAGACGCATCACCATGGCGAGCAGAAGACCCGTCACGCGGGCGCGGTCGCGTTGTGAAGGGGGTAATTTATCGGCAAGGATGGCGATAAACACCAGGTTATCAATGCCGAGCACTAATTCGATGACGACCAGCGTCACCAGCCCGGCCCAGATTGATGGATCGGCAATCCATTCCATAGTAAATGCAATACCTTCTGTTATATGACTAATGTCACACTTCGATCATGGATAAAGCCGACGGAAATTGCAATGCCGGGGTGAGATTTCTCTTAATGCTACACTCTGGTAAACCCCATTTGCCGGGCGGTGTAAATAAGTTAATTGCGAAGATTTAATTACACAAGTCGATATTTAGGAAATATCGCAATAAATGGTCCGGCGAACTATTTTGTCAATATAAAGAAAATCCGAAAACCTTAAAACTTTGCTCTTAATATTAATCTTAAAAACGAATATTAGGACGGTTGTCTCCTTGCCTGCTATTAGGTTAGCTGCAACAATTCTTCCAGCATCAAATGTTAAATCTCCTTGTTGCTATTTTTGTTTCGGTCTTTGGTGAAGGTTATACATTATCAATCGCCCCTGTGAGGCGTTTGATATATTTCGCAAAAGGCCTTATCCAAGAGGGTGTCTAACCATAACGCATTGTTTAGTCAGTGGATTGGTAACTGAAAGCCAAGGGCGGTAGCGTGCCTGAAAGCGTGTGAATCAGCCTCAATTATTCTGTCAATAGCCAATCGATGAATAAGCTTTTTTTAGGACTGATGCCAGTTATATTGCTAAATGATTAACTGCATTCTGATTGTCACCACGACCCGCGCTTATTTTAATTGCACAGGATAATTACTCTGCCAAAGTGATAAATAATCAATGATGAAATCCAAAATGAAATTGATGCCATTATTGGTGTCTGTGACCTTGATGAGTGGTTGCACGGTCTTTCCCGGCAGCAATATGTCGACAATGGGCAAGGATGTGATTAAACAGCAGGATGCTGATTTTGATCTCGACAAAATGGTGAATGTGTATCCATTAACCCCACGTCTGGTAGAACAATTACGCCCACGTCCAAATGTTGCTCAGCCAAATATGTCTCTGGACCAGGAAATTGCCTCTTACCAGTATCGCGTGGGTCCGGGTGACGTCATTAACGTGACCGTCTGGGATCACCCTGAACTGACCACGCCTGCGGGCCAGTACCGCAGCTCAAGCGACACCGGTAACTGGGTACAGTCCGATGGCACCATGTTCTATCCCTACATTGGCAAAGTGCACGTCGCGGGCAAAACGCTTGCTGAGATCCGTAGTGATATTACCGGCCGCCTGGCGCAGTACATTGCTGACCCGCAGGTGGACGTTAATATCGCCGCGTTCCGATCTCAGAAAGCCTATATCTCTGGCCAGGTCAATAAATCCGGCCAGCAGGCGATCACCAACGTCCCGCTCACCGTTCTCGATGCGATCAATGCCGCAGGCGGCTTAACCGACGGCGCTGACTGGCGCAACGTGGTGCTGACCCACAACGGCAAAGAGCAGCGCATTTCGCTTCAGGCGCTGATGCAAAACGGTGACCTGACCCAGAACCGCCTCCTTTATCCGGGCGATATTCTGTACGTGCCGCGCAACGACGATCTGAAAGTGTTCGTGATGGGTGAAGTGAAGAAACAGAGCACCCTCAAGATGGACTTCAGCGGTATGACCCTGACCGAAGCGCTGGGCAATGCGGAAGGCATCGATCTGACTGCCTCCAACGCCAGCGGTATCTTCGTGATCCGTCCAATCAAAGGCGAGAACGCGAAGGGCAAGATTGCCAACATCTACCAGCTGGATATGTCCGACGCGACATCGCTGGTCATGGCAACGTCGTTCCGTCTCCAGCCGTACGATGTGGTCTATGTCACCACCGCGCCGGTTGCCCGCTGGAACCGTCTGATCAACCAGTTGCTGCCTACCATCAGTGGCGTTCGCTACATGACGGATACGGCGAGCGACGTTCATAACTGGTAAGCCGCGATGTTTAACAAAATTCTGGTGGTGTGCGTGGGGAACATTTGCCGTTCCCCCACGGCTGAAAGGCTGTTGAAAAATTACCAGCCTGCGTTAACGGTCGACTCCGCAGGGCTGGGCGCGCTGGTCGGAAAAGGTGCCGACGAACGTGCCGCAAGCGTTGCCCTTGAGCATAACCTCTCACTCGACGGGCACGTTGCCCGTCAGGTCTCTGGCCGGATGTGCCGGGAATATGACCTGATCCTCGCGATGGAAAAACGCCACATTCACGCGCTGTGCGATATCGCACCGGAGATGCGCGGCAAGGTGATGCTGTTTGGTCACTGGGATGGTGAGCGCGAAATTCCCGATCCGTATCGCAAGAGCCGCGAGGCCTTTGAGGCGGTATACACCTTACTAGACCAGTCTGCCCGTCAGTGGGCGCAGGCACTGAAAGCTCAGCAGGGATAACAATGACAGAAAAAACAAGACCTTCTGCCGCCCCGACGTCGGGCAGTGATGAAATCGATATCGGTCGCCTGGTCGGAACCGTTATTGAAGCGAAATGGTGGGTGCTGGGTATTACCGCCATCTTTGCCGTGGCGGCGATCGTTTATACGCTGTTCGCGACGCCAATTTACAGCGCCGACGCGCTGGTGCAGATCGAACAAAATACCGGAAACTCGCTGGTTCAGGATATCGGATCGGCACTGGCCAACAAGCCGCCGGCATCGGAAGCCGAAATTCAGCTGATCCAGTCGCGCCTGGTACTGGGCAAAACGGTTCATGACCTGGGGCTGGATATCGCGGTCACCAAAAACACCTTCCCGGTATTTGGCGCAGGCTGGGATCGCCTGATGGGGCGCAGTAACGATACGGTAAAAGTGACCGACTTCGTGATCCCAAAAGGGGCAGGGGACCAAACCTTTACCCTGACCGTGCTGGGACCAAAACAGTATCAGCTGACCAGCGACGCGGGCTTCAGCGCGCGCGGCGAAGTGGGGCAGATGCTGACCAAAGAGGGCGTCAGCATCAAGGTCAGCGCAATTCAGGCGCATGAGGGCGGGGAGTTTACGGTCACCAAATTCTCGACGCTCGGGATGATCAACAACCTGCAAAACAACCTGACCGTCACCGAAAACGGCAAGGACACCGGCGTCCTGAGCATGACCTTCACCGGTGAAGACAAGGATCAAATTCGCGACATCCTCAATAGCATCACCCGCAACTATCTGGAGCAGAACGTTGAGCGTAAGTCAGCGGAAGCCGCAAAAAGTCTGGCGTTCCTCAGTAAACAACTGCCGGAGGTGCGCGCCCGTCTGGATGATGCAGAGAACAAGCTGAACGCCTACCGTCAGGACAAGGATTCCGTCGATCTGCCGCTGGAGGCGAAATCGGTTCTCGACTCCATGGTGAATATTGATGCGCAGCTGAACGAGCTGACCTTCAAAGAGGCGGAGATTTCCAAGCTCTATACCAAACGTCACCCGGCGTACCGCACGCTGCTGGAGAAACGTCGTACCCTGGAAGAAGAGAAGGCGAAGCTGAATGACCGCGTGACCGCGATGCCGAAGACGCAGCAGGAAATTGTACGCCTGACGCGTGATGTGGAATCTGGCCAGCAGGTTTACATGCAGCTGCTGAACAAACAGCAGGAGCTGAAAATCACCGAAGCCAGCACCGTCGGCGACGTGCGTATCGTTGACCCGGCGATTACCCAGCCGGGCGTGCTGAAGCCGAAGAAAGCGCTGATTATTCTCGGCAGCATTATTCTCGGCCTGATGCTTTCCATCGTCGGCGTGCTGCTGCGCTCGCTGTTCAACCGCGGTATCGAAAGCCCGCAGGTGCTGGAAGAGAACGGGATCAGCGTGTATGCCAGCATCCCGCTCTCCGAGTGGCAGAAGTCCCGGGATAGCGTCAAAACCGTTAAGGGCGTCAAGCGCTACAAGCAGAGCCAGCTGCTGGCCGTGGGTAACCCGACCGACCTGGCGATTGAAGCGGTGCGCAGCCTGCGTACCAGCCTCCATTTCGCCATGATGCAGGCCAAAAACAACGTCCTGATGATGACCGGTGTCAGCCCGTCAATCGGTAAAACCTTCGTCTGCGCCAACCTGGCGGCGGTGGTGAGCCAGACCAACAAGCGCGTGCTGCTGATCGACTGCGATATGCGTAAGGGCTACACCCACGAGCTGCTGGGCACCAACAACGTTAACGGTCTATCGGAAATCCTGCTCGGTAAAGGGGAAATCAGCGAGAGCGCCAAGCCGACCTCGATTCCGAAATTTGACCTGATCCCGCGTGGCCAGGTGCCGCCGAACCCGTCTGAACTGCTGATGAGCGAGCGCTTCACGCAGCTGATTGAGTGGGCGAGCAAAAATTATGACCTGGTGCTGATCGATACCCCACCAATTCTGGCGGTTACCGACGCTGCCGTGGTAGGGCGTCATGCGGGCACCACGCTGATGGTCGCACGCTATGCGGTGAACACCCTGAAGGAAGTGGAAACCAGCCTGAGCCGCTTTGAGCAGAACGGTATTGAGGTGAAGGGGGTCATTCTGAACTCCATCTTCCGCCGCGCGACCGGGTATCAGGATTACGGCTACTACGAGTACGAATACAAGTCTGACAGTAAATAATAATCCCCCTCATCCTAACCCTCTCCCCAGGGGGGAGAGAGGACTGCATGGTGCAGCTTTTCTCCCTCTCCCTCCGGGAGAGGGTCGGGGTGAGGGATAAGGGGAAGACCATGACCACACAACGCCCTTTGATTTCTATCTATATGCCGACATGGAATCGTCAGCAGCTGGCGATCCGCGCGATTAAATCGGTCCTGCGTCAGGATTACGATAACTGGGAACTGATTATCGTGGATGACTGTTCCTCCTCTTACGAACAGCTGCAAAAATTTGTCGAAGACCTGAACGATCCGCGCGTGGTGTACACCCACAACGCCATCAACTCCGGGGCGTGTGCGGTGCGCAACCAGGCGATTATGCAGGCGAAAGGGCAGTATCTGACCGGTATCGACGACGATGACGAATGGACGCCAAACCGTCTGTCGATCTTCCTGTCGCACAAAGCGCAGCTGGTGACCCACGCGTTTCTGTATGCCAATGACTATGTCTGCCAGGGAGAGGTCTATTCGCAGCCGGCCAGCCTGCCGCTGTATCCGAAATCACCGTATTCCCGCCGCCTGTTCTACAAGCGCAACATTATTGGCAATCAGGTGTTTACCTGGGCATGGCGCTTTAAGGAGTGCCTGTTCGATACCGAGCTGAAGGCCGCGCAGGATTACGACATTTTCCTGCGGATGGTGGTGGAGTACGGCGAGCCGTGGAAGGTGGAAGAGGCCACGCAGATCCTGCACATCAATCACGGGGAGATGCAAATCACCTCGTCGCCGAAGAAATTCTCGGGCTACTTCCATTTTTACCGCAAGCACAAGGACAAGTTTGACCGTGCCAGCCGGAAGTATCAGCTCTTCACCCTGTATCAGATCCGTAACAAGCGCATGAACTGGCGCACGCTGCTGACGCTGCTGTCGGTACGTAACGGCAAGCGTCTGGCTGACGGGCTTCGGGGGAAATAATGTTTCTGGAAGATTGCCGCGCTAACAGCTGGAGCCTGCGCCCGTGCTGCATGGTTCTGGCCTACCGTATTGCGCACTTTTGCTCGGTGTGGCGCAAAAAAAATGTGCTGAACAATATCTGGGCCGCGCCGATGCTGGTGCTGTACCGCATCATCACCGAATGCTTTTTTGGCTATGAAATTCAGGCCGCTGCCACCATTGGCCGCCGCTTTACCATTCATCACGGCTATGCGGTGGTCATCAATAAGTTCGTCGTCGCGGGTGATGATTTCACCATTCGCCACGGGGTGACAATCGGAAACCGCGGGCCGGACAGCCTGGCCTGCCCGGTGATTGGCAATAACGTCGAGCTGGGCGCCAACGTGGTGATGATCGGGGACATTACCGTGGGCAATAACGTGACGATTGGCGCAGGCAGCGTGGTGCTGGACAGCATTCCGGACAACGCGCTGGTGGTGGGCGAGAAAGCCCGCGTGAAGGTGATTAAATGAACATTCTGCAATTTAACGTACGCCTCGCAGAGGGCGGGGCGGCAGGCGTAGCGCTGGATCTGCACCAGCGCGCGCTGCAAAAAGGACTCCAGTCGCGCTTTGTTTACGGTTACGGCAAAGGCGGCAAGAAAAGCGTCAGCCATGATAACTATCCGCAGGTGCTGAAGCAGACGCCACGTCTGACCTCCATCGCCAATATTGCGCTGTTCCGCCTGTTTAACCGCGACCTGTTCGGCAACCTGAATAATCTCTACCGCACCGTCACCCGCACCCGCGGGCCGGTGGTGCTGCACTTCCATGTGCTGCACAGCTACTGGCTGAATCTGGAAGAGGTGGTGGCGTTTTGTGGCAAGGTCAAGGCGCACAAGCCGGATACCCGATTCGTCTGGACGCTGCACGACCACTGGAGCGTGACCGGACGCTGCGCCTTTACCGACGGCTGCGAAGGCTGGAAAGATAACTGCCAGAAATGCCCTACGCTCAGTAACTACCCGCCGGTGAAGATCGATCGCGCGCATCAGCTGGTTGAGGGTAAGCGTCAGCTGTTCCGCGATATGCTCTCGCTCGGCTGCACCTTTATCTCCCCAAGCCAGCACGTGGCGGACGCTTTTAATAGCCTGTACGGAGCAGGGCGCTGCCAGATCATCAACAACGGTATTGATGTGGCGACGGAAGCGATCCTGGCCGAACTGACGCCCGTAGCCGTTACCCCCGGTAAGCCGAAAATTGCGGTCGTCGCCCATGACCTGCGCTACGACGGCAAAACCAACCAGCAGCTGGTGCGCGACATGATGGCGCTCGGCGACAAAATTGAACTGCATACCTTCGGCAAATTCTCGCCGTTCGAAGGCGCTAACGTGGTGAACCACGGGTTTGAAACCGACAAGCGCAAACTGATGAGCGCGCTGAACGGTATGGACGCGCTGGTGTTCAGCTCCCGCGTGGACAACTACCCGCTGATCCTGTGCGAAGCGCTCTCCATCGGCGTACCGGTGATTGCCACCCACAGCGACGCCGCGCGGGAAGTGCTGGAGAAATCGGGCGGTAAAACCTTCAGTGAAAACGAGGTGCTGCCGCTGGTGCAGTTGTCGAAGGCCGATATCGCGCAGGCTGTTTTTGGCACGGACCTGGAATCGTTCCGCAACCGCAGCCGCAAAGCGTACAGTGGACAACAGATGCTGGAGGAGTATGTCTCGTTCTATCAGAATCTGTAGTTATCTGCTGCTGCCGCTGATCTACCTGCTGGTCAACGTTAAGATTGCCCAGCTCGGTGAAAGCTTCCCGATCACTATCGTTACCTTCCTGCCGGTTCTGCTGTTGCTTTACGTTGACAAGCTTAACCTCAAAAAGCTGATGATTGCGCTGGGCATCGGGTTTGGTCTGACGGCGTTTAACTACATCTTTGGTCAGTCGCTGGACGCCAGCAAATATGTCACCTCCACCATGCTGTTTGTTTATATCGTTATCATTATTGGCATGGTGTGGAGTATTCGCTTTAAAACTATTTCTCCGCACAATTATAGGAAAATCCTCAGGTTCTTTTATATTGTCGTCGGGCTGATTGTTGTGCTTGCGGCAATGGAGATGGCACAAATTATTCTTACAGGCGGCAGTAGCCTGATGGAAATAATTTCGAAATATCTTATATACAGTAACAGCTATGTACTGAACTTCATTAAGTTTGGTGGCAAGCGTACAACCGCGCTCTATTTTGAACCGGCGTTTTTTGCTCTGGCATTAATCTCAATTTGGCTCAGCATCAAACAGTTCGGTATCAAAACCCCCAAGACCGATGCTATGATTCTTGCAGGAATCGTTCTGTCAGGGTCGTTCTCCGGGGTAATGACGTTTATTCTGTTTTACCTGCTGGAGTGGGCGTTCCAGTACCTGAACAAAGAGGCGATTAAGAAAAAACTGCCGCTGGCGATAATCTCTCTGACGGTATTTTTAGTGGGCGTAATATTTGCGTTTCCGTACATTTCTGAACGTCTGGGTGATTTGGGAACGGAAGGTTCGTCGTCCTATTATCGTATCATTGGTCCACTGGTGATGGTGGGTTATTCCTTAACCCATATTGATGGCGTAGTAAGATTCGGCTCACTTTACGAATATGTTGCATCATTCGGAATCTTTAACGGTGCGGATGTCGGTAAAACCATAGACAATGGTCTGTATCTGTTAATTATCTATTTTTCCTGGTTCGCCGTACTGTTGACACTGTGGTATCTGTTTAAAGTTTTCAAAATGATGATTAACGCGTTTGGTGATAACCAGAACTTTCGCGTGCAACTTTATCTGTTCACACCGGTGTCGTTGTTTTTTACCGGGTCAATATTTAGCCCGGAATATGCATTCTTAATTGTATGTCCGTTTATTTTGCGCAAAGCGCTGAATATTACGAGCGTATGACGAAATGAGGTGATTTATGTTTCTTAGCGTCATTACTGTCGCCTTTCGTAACTACGAAGGGGTGGTAAAAACCTGGCGCTCGCTGCGCAACCTGGCGCGCGATCCGAGCCTCACGTTTGAGTGGATCGTGGTCGATGGCGGCTCGAACGACGGCACGGCGGAGTTCCTGGAAAAACTCAACGGTGAGTTCAACTTACGTTACATCAGCGAGAAAGATAAAGGCATTTACGATGCCATGAATAAAGGCATCAACATGGCGCAGGGGCGTTACGCCATCTTCCTCAATTCCGGCGATGTGTTCCATGAAGATGTGGCGCTGTTTGCCCGTCAGCTGGCGCGCCAGAAAGAAGATGCCATGTTTATCGGTGATGCGCTGCTTGATTTCGGCGAGGGGAAAAAAGTGCTGCGCAGCGCGAAACCAGGCTGGTATATCTACCACAGCCTGCCGGCCAGCCATCAGGCTATTTTCTTCCCAATGAGCGGCCTGAAAAAACAGCCTTACGATTTGCGCTATAAAGTGTCATCAGATTATGCCCTGGCCGCCAGCCTGTACAAATCTGGCTACCCGTTCCGTCGAATTAAAGGTCTGGTATCTGAATTTTCCATGGGCGGCGTGTCAACCTCGAATAATCTGGAACTGTGCCAGGATGCCAAAAACGTGCAGCGTAAAATATTACGCGTGCCGGGGTTCTGGGCGGAATTATCTTATTTCTTACGTCTGAAAACGACGGGTAAAGCGAAAGCCTTATATAACAAAGCCTGAGATATAAGGAAACGTAATGCAGGAATTAAATGGATTCTCCGTGCCGAAAGGTTTTCGGGGCGGGAGCGGTATTAAAGTTCAACTGTGGTGGGCTGTACAGGCAACGTTATTTGCCTGGTCGCCGCAAATACTGTACCGCTGGCGCGCATTTTTACTGCGTCTGTTTGGCGCAAAAATAGGAAAAAACGTAGTCATTCGACCTTCGGTGAAAATTACTTATCCCTGGAAATTAACGCTTGGGGATTACGCCTGGGTTGGGGATGACGCGGTGTTATATACCCTTGGCGAGATTACGATCGGCGCAAATTCGGTGGTGTCACAGAAGTGTTATTTGTGCACCGGCAGCCACGATTTTATGAGCCCGCATTTTGATATTACCGCTTCGCCTGTTGTGATCGGTGAAAAATGCTGGCTGGCAACAGACGTCTTTGTTGCACCCGGTGTTTCTGTTGGCGATGGCACGGTAGTCGGTGCCCGCAGCAGCGTTTTTAAATCGCTACCGGCAAATAAAATTTGCCGTGGCAACCCCGCAGTGGTGATACGCGAACGCGTTGAAACTGAAAAACTTTGATAAGTACAGAGGAATATAAACATGTCTAAAGTCGCTCTCATCACCGGCGTTACCGGACAAGATGGTTCTTACCTGGCAGAATTGCTGCTGGAAAAAGGGTATGAAGTTCACGGTATTAAGCGTCGTGCCTCTTCATTCAACACCGAGCGTGTCGATCACATTTACCAGGATCCGCATGCGGCAAACCCGAAATTCCATCTGCACTACGGCGACCTGACCGATACCTCCAACCTGACCCGCATCCTGCAAGAAGTACAGCCGGACGAAGTGTACAACCTGGGGGCGATGAGCCACGTTGCGGTTTCTTTCGAGTCTCCTGAGTACACCGCTGACGTGGATGCTATGGGTACGCTGCGTCTGCTGGAAGCGATTCGCTTCCTTGGTCTTGAGAAGAAAACCCGCTTCTACCAGGCATCTACCTCTGAGCTGTACGGTCTGGTGCAGGAAATTCCGCAGAAAGAGACCACGCCGTTCTACCCGCGTTCTCCGTACGCTGTGGCGAAACTGTACGCTTACTGGATCACCGTGAACTACCGTGAATCCTACGGCATGTACGCCTGTAACGGCATTCTGTTCAACCACGAATCTCCGCGTCGCGGCGAAACCTTTGTGACCCGCAAAATCACCCGCGCGATCGCCAACATCGCTCAGGGCCTGGAGTCTTGCCTGCACCTCGGCAACATGGATTCCCTGCGTGACTGGGGCCATGCGAAAGACTACGTGAAAATGCAGTGGATGATGTTGCAGCAGGAACAGCCAGAAGACTTCGTGATCGCGACCGGCGTGCAGTACTCCGTACGTCAGTTCGTTGAGATGGCTGCGGCACAGCTGGGCATCAAGCTGCGCTTCGAAGGCACCGGCGTGGAAGAGAAGGGTATCGTTGTTTCCGTTACCGGCCACGACGCACCGGGCGTGAAGCCAGGCGACGTGATTGTCCAAGTTGATCCGCGTTACTTCCGTCCTGCTGAAGTGGAAACCCTGCTGGGCGACCCAACCAAAGCGCACGAGAAGCTGGGCTGGAAACCAGAAACCACCCTGCAAGAAATGGTATCCGAGATGGTGGCCAAAGATCTTGAAGCAGCGAAAAAACACTCCCTGCTCAAGTCTCATGGCTACGAGGTTGCCATCGCGCTGGAGTCCTGAGAATGACAAAACAACGTATTTTTGTCGCCGGTCATCGCGGAATGGTGGGTTCCGCGATTGTCCGCCAGCTGGAACAGCGCGGGGACGTTGAGGTGATTGTCCGCACCCGCGACGAGCTGAACCTGCTTGATAGCAAAGCGGTGCAGGACTTCTTCGCCAGCGAACGTATCGACCAGGTGTATCTGGCGGCGGCGAAGGTGGGCGGCATTGTCGCTAACAACACCTACCCGGCGGATTTCATCTACGAGAACATGATGATTGAGAGCAACATCATTCACGCGGCGCATCTGCACAACGTGAACAAGCTGCTGTTCCTCGGCTCATCCTGTATCTACCCGAAAATGGCGAAGCAGCCGATCGCCGAGAGCGAACTGTTGCAGGGCACGCTTGAAGCCACCAACGAGCCGTATGCGATTGCCAAAATTGCCGGGATCAAATTGTGTGAATCCTACAACCGTCAGTATAACCGCGACTATCGCTCGGTGATGCCGACCAACCTGTACGGACCGCACGACAACTTCCACCCGAGCAATTCGCACGTGATCCCGGCGCTGCTGCGTCGTTTCCACGAGGCGACTGCCGAAAACGCCCCGGACGTGGTGGTGTGGGGCAGCGGTACGCCAATGCGCGAGTTCCTGCATGTGGACGACATGGCTGCGGCCAGCATTCACGTCATGGAGCTGGATCGCGAGGTGTGGCAGGAAAACACCGAGCCGATGCTGTCGCACATTAACGTCGGGACCGGCGTGGACTGCACCATTCGCGAGCTGGCGCAGACCATCGCGCAGGTGGTGGGCTACAAAGGACGCGTGGTGTTTGACGCCACCAAACCGGACGGCACGCCGCGCAAGCTGCTGGACGTGACCCGTCTGCATCAGCTGGGCTGGTATCACGAGGTCTCACTGGAGCAGGGGCTGGCCAGCACCTACCAGTGGTTCCTGGAAAACCAGCACCGCTTCCGGGGGTAATGATGTTTTTAAGTCAGGAAGATTTTGCCACGGTAGTGCGTTCCACTCCGCTGATCTCAATTGATTTGATCGTGGAGAACGAACGCGGCGAGTTCTTGCTGGGGAAACGAACCAATCGTCCTGCACAGGGCTTCTGGTTCGTGCCCGGCGGGCGCGTGCAGAAGGATGAGACGCTTACCGATGCGTTTGAGCGTCTCACTCTGGCGGAACTGGGCCTGCAACTGCCGATGGCAGCGGGCCAGTTTTACGGGGTCTGGCAGCACTTCTATGACGATAACTTTTCAGGCACCGGTTTCACCACGCACTACATCGTGCTGGGGTTCCGCCTGAAGGTGAGTGAGGCAGACCTGCGTCTGCCTGATTCTCAGCATGACGATTACCGCTGGTTAACGCCAGAGGCGCTGCTGGCAAGCGACAACGTCCATGACAACAGTCGGGCGTACTTCCTTGCGGAACGTCAGGCCGAGGTGCCAGGTCTATGAAAATCCTCGTCTACGGAATTAACTACTCGCCGGAGCTTACCGGTATCGGGAAATACACCGGCGAGATGGTCGAGTGGATGGCGAGCCAGGGACATGACGTGCGGGTGATAACTGCCCCGCCGTATTACCCGGAGTGGAAGGTAGGCGAACGTTATTCCAGCTGGCGCTACCGCCGCGAAGAGGGCGCCGCGACCGTCTGGCGCTGCCCGCTCTACGTGCCGAAACAGCCCTCGACGCTGAAACGTTTAATTCATCTGGGCAGCTTTGCCCTGAGCAGTTTCTTCCCGCTGATGGCGCAGCGTCGCTGGAAGCCGGATCGCATCATCGGCGTGGTGCCGACGCTGTTCTGCACGCCAGGCATGCGCCTGCTGGGAAAACTCTCCGGCGCGCGCACCCTGCTGCACATTCAGGATTATGAAGTGGACGCCATGCTCGGGCTGGGGATGGCGGGGAAAGGCAAGGGCGGCAAGGTGGCGAAGCTCGCCAGCGCCTTTGAGCGCAGCGGCCTGCACAACGTGGATTACGTCTCGACCATCTCGCGCTCGATGATGAACAAGGCGCAGGAGAAGGGCGTCCCGGCGGAAAAAGTGATCTTCTTTCCGAACTGGTCCGAAGTGGCGCGCTTCCGCGATGTGACAGACCAGGAAGCGCAGGCGTTACGCGCGCAGCTCGGGTTGCCTGCTGAGCAAAAAATCATTCTTTACTCAGGCAACATCGGCGAAAAACAGGGGCTGGAGAGCGTGATTGACGCCGCGCTTCAGCTGAGCGAACACCCGTGGATGTTCGTGATAGTCGGGCAGGGCGGCGGTAAAGCGCGACTGGAAAAAATGGCCAGCGAGCGCGGACTGACCAACATCCGCTTCTTCCCGCTTCAGTCTTATGACGCGCTGCCCGCGCTGCTGAAAATGGCGGATTGCCATCTGGTGGTGCAAAAACGCGGCGCGGCGGATGCGGTGCTGCCGTCCAAGCTGACCAACATTCTGGCAGTGGGCGGAAACGCGGTGATTACGGCAGAAGCCGCAACAGAATTAGGCCAGCTGTGCAACAGCTACCCGGGCATTGCCGTTTGCGTGGAGCCGGAATCGGTTCCTGCGCTGGTGACCGGAATTGAGCAGGCACTCGCCATGCCAAAAGAGAACACGGTGGCACGTGAATATGCCGAACGCACGCTCGAGAAAGAGAACGTGCTGAGCCAATTTATTGCAGATATACGGGGATAAATCATGAGTCAAACCACTTTGTATCCGGTCGTAATGGCGGGTGGATCCGGGAGCCGGTTGTGGCCACTGTCCCGCGTGCTTTATCCAAAACAATTCCTGTGCCTGAAAGGCGACCTCACCATGCTGCAAACGACGGTTAACCGTCTGCACGGCGTGGAGTGTGAAAGCCCGGTGGTGATCTGTAACGAACAGCACCGCTTTATCGTTGCCGAGCAGCTGCGCCAGCTGAACAAACTGACCGAAAATATCATTCTGGAGCCTGCCGGACGCAACACGGCGCCTGCCATTGCCCTCGCGGCGCTGGCGGCAAAACGCAGCAGCCCGGACTGCGACCCGCTGATGCTGGTGCTGGCGGCTGACCACGTCATCCAGCAGGAAGAGGCCTTCCGCGATGCGGTACGCGCCGCGATTCCTTACGCTGAGAACGGCAAGCTGGTGACCTTCGGCATCGTGCCGGATCTCCCGGAAACCGGCTATGGCTACATTCGCCGCGGCAGCGTTACGCCGGGTGAAGGCGACAGCGTGGCCTTTGACGTGGCGCAGTTTGTCGAAAAACCGAATCTGGAAACCGCGCAGGCGTACGTGGCCAGCGGGGAATACTACTGGAACAGCGGTATGTTCCTGTTCCGCGCCGGTCGCTACCTGGAAGAGCTGGATAAATATCGCCCGGATATCTTAAGCGCCTGCGAAAAAGCGATGGCGGTGGTGGATCCGGATCTCGATTTTATCCGCGTGGACGAAGAAGCTTTCCTCGCTTGTCCGGAAGAGTCCATTGACTATGCGGTAATGGAACGTACGGCAGATGCGGTAGTGGTACCGATGGATGCGGGCTGGAGCGACGTCGGCTCCTGGTCGTCACTGTGGGAGATCAGCGCGCATACCCCGGAGGGTAACGTCCATCACGGTGATGTGATCAGCCACAAAACGGAAAACAGCTACGTCTACGCCGAATCTGGCCTCGTCACTACGGTAGGGGTGAAAGATCTGGTGGTCGTGCAGACCAAAGACGCAGTGCTGATTGCCGACCGTAATGCCGTGCAGGACGTTAAAAAAGTGGTGGAGAAGATCAAGGCCGATGGCCGCCACGAACACCATATTCACCGTGAAGTCTACCGCCCGTGGGGCAAATATGACTCCATCGACGCCGGCGAGCGTTACCAGGTGAAACGCATCACCGTGAAGCCGGGAGAAGGGCTGTCGGTGCAGATGCACCATCACCGCGCCGAACACTGGGTGGTGGTGGCGGGGACCGCCAAAGTGACCATCGACGGTGAAGTGAAGCTGCTCGGTGAAAACGAGTCCATTTATATTCCGCTGGGCGCCACGCACTGTCTGGAAAACCCGGGGAAAATTCCGCTCGACTTAATTGAGGTGCGTTCCGGCTCCTATCTGGAAGAGGACGACATCATCCGCTTCCAGGATCGCTACGGGCGCGTGTAGCACTCCGCATCATGCCCGGTGGCGCTGCGCTTACCGGGCCTACGAATGACAAAAATAAATTTGGCCATTACATGGTCAGGGCCAACTGTTGCCTGAAAAAGGGGTCATCATGGAAAAATTAACCTGTTTTAAAGCCTACGATATTCGCGGCAAGCTGGGCGAAGAGCTGAACGAAGACATTGCGTGGCGCATCGGCCGCGCGTACGGCGAATACCTGAAACCACAAACTATCGTACTGGGCGGCGACGTGCGTCTGACAAGCGAATCCCTGAAGCTGGCGTTGGCGAAAGGGCTACAGGACGCGGGCGTCGACGTGCTGGACATTGGTCTTTCCGGTACCGAAGAGATCTATTTTGCCACCTTCCACCTGGGCGTGGACGGCGGTATCGAAGTGACGGCCAGCCATAACCCGATGGACTACAACGGCATGAAGCTGGTGCGTAAGGGCGCGCGTCCTATCAGCGGCGACACCGGCCTGCGTGACGTGCAGCGTCTGGCCGAGGCCAACGACTTCCCGCCGGTGAATGAAGCCAGACGCGGCAGCTATAAGCAGATTAACCTGCAAAAAGAGTACATCGACCACCTGCTGGGCTACATCAACGTGGCAAACCTCAAACCGCTGAAGCTGGTGATTAACTCCGGCAACGGCGCGGCAGGCCCGGTTGTCGATGCACTTGAAGCCCGCTTTAAGGCGCTGAACGTGCCGGTGACCTTCGTCAAAGTGCACAACACGCCAGACGGCAACTTCCCGAACGGTATTCCTAACCCGCTGCTGCCGGAGTGCCGCGACGACACCCGCAACGCGGTGATTGAGCACGGCGCCGATATGGGTATCGCCTTTGACGGCGATTTCGACCGCTGCTTCCTGTTCGATGAGAAAGGGCAGTTTATCGAAGGCTACTACATCGTTGGCCTGCTGGCGGAAGCGTTCCTCGAGAAAAACCCGGGGGCGAAAATCATTCACGATCCGCGTCTTTCCTGGAACACCGTCGACGTGGTGAAGGCTGCGGGCGGCGAGCCGGTGATGTCCAAAACCGGCCACGCGTTTATCAAAGAGCGTATGCGCGAGGAAGACGCCATCTACGGCGGCGAGATGAGCGCCCACCACTATTTCCGTGATTTTGCCTACTGCGACAGCGGGATGATCCCGTGGCTGCTGGTGACCGAGCTGCTGTGCCTGAAAGGGCAGAGCCTGGGCGAACTGGTACGCGACCGCATGGCGGCGTTCCCGGCGAGCGGGGAGATCAACAGCAAACTGGCGCAGCCCGCTGAGGCCATTGCCCGCGTCGAACAGCACTTTGCGATTCATGCGCTGGAGATTGACCGTACCGACGGTATCAGCATGGCGTTCCCGCAGTGGCGCTTCAACCTGCGCTCCTCCAACACCGAGCCGGTGGTGCGCCTGAACGTGGAGTCCCGGGCTGATACCGCGCTGATGGAAGCCCGAACGAAGGACATTCTGGCGCTGTTGAATCAGTAATAACTGCCCCTCCCGGTGGGAGGGGGAACCGAATACAGGAACAACGATGACAAATCTAAAAAAGCGCGAACGAGCGAGAACGAATGCATCGTTAATCTCTATGGTGCAGCGTTTTTCTGATATCACCATCATGGTCGGCGGACTGTGGGCGGTGTGTTGGGTCAGCGGGCAGTCGTTCTTATACATGCACTTGCTGATGGCGTTGATTGCGCTGGTGGTGTTTCAGATGATCGGCGGCATGACCGATTTCTATCGTTCATGGCGCGGCGTCAAAATGACCACCGAACTGATGCTGCTGCTCCAGAACTGGACCTTAAGCCTGATTTTCAGCGCAGGCCTGGTGGCGTTCAGCCATGATTTTGATAACCGTCTTGTGACCTATCTCTGCTGGTATCTGTTAACCAGCATTGGCATGGTGGTCTGCCGCTCGCTGATCCGCTTTGGCGCGGGCTGGCTGCGCAACCGCGGGTATAACCGTCGCTTCGTTGCCGTAGCGGGCGACCTGCCGGTGGGGCAGGTGTTGCTCGACAGCTTCCGCAAAGAGCCGTGGTTAGGTTTTGAAGTGGTTGGGATTTATCACGATGCGAAGCCCGGCGGCGTGCCGTCCGACTGGGCAGGTAACTACGAACAGCTTATTGACGATGCGAAAGCCGGCAAAATTCATAACGTCTACATCGCCATGCAGATGAAAGATGAATCCCGCATCAAGAAACTGATGCGCGAGCTGGCGGATACCACCTGCTCGGTGATCCTCATCCCGGATGTCTTCACCTTCAATATTCTCCACTCCCGTATTGAAGAGGTGAATGGGGTACCGGTTGTTCCGCTGTACGACACGCCGCTGTCGGGGATTAACCGCGTGCTGAAGCGCGTGGAAGATATCGTGCTTTCGTCCCTGATCCTGCTGCTCATCTCCCCGGTGCTGTGCTGTATTGCGCTGGCGGTGAAGCTCAGCTCGCCGGGGCCGATCATCTTCCGTCAGACCCGCTACGGCATGGATGGTAAGCCGATCATGGTGTGGAAATTCCGCTCCATGAAGGTGATGGAGAACGACAAGGTGGTGACCCAGGCGACGCAGAACGATCCGCGCGTCACCCGCGTGGGTAACTTCCTGCGTCGTACCTCGCTCGATGAGCTGCCGCAGTTCATCAACGTGTTCACCGGCGGGATGTCCATCGTCGGGCCTCGTCCTCACGCCGTGGCCCATAACGAGCAGTACCGTACCCTGATTGAAGGCTACATGCTGCGCCATAAGGTGAAGCCAGGCATCACCGGCTGGGCGCAGATCAACGGCTGGCGCGGCGAGACCGACACGCTGGAAAAAATGGAAAAACGTATCGAGTTCGATCTGGAGTACATCCGCGAGTGGAGCCTCTGGTTCGATATCAAGATTGTTTTTCTGACCATTTTCAAAGGCTTCGTGAACAAAGCGGCGTACTAAGATGAGCTTACGAGAAAAAACCATCAGCGGCGCGAAATGGTCAGCCATGGCCACCATCGTCATCATTGGCCTCGGCCTGGTGCAGATGACGGTGCTGGCGCGCATTATCGATAATCACCAGTTTGGTCTGCTGACCGTCTCGCTGGTGATTATCGCCCTGGCCGATACGCTGTCGGACTTTGGTATCGCTAACTCCATTATCCAGCGCAAAGAGATCAGCCATCTGGAGCTGACCACCCTCTACTGGCTGAACGTCGGGCTGGGTATCTTCGTCTTTGTGCTGGTGTTTCTGCTGAGCGATGTGATTGCCGGCGTGCTGCATAACCCGGACCTTGCGCCGCTGATGCGCACCCTGTCGTTCGCTTTCGTGGTGATCCCGCACGGGCAGCAGTTCCGCGCGCTGATGCAGAAAGAGCTGGAGTTCAACAAAATCGGCATGATTGAGACCAGCGCCGTGCTGGCGGGCTTTACCTTCACCGTGGTCAGCGCCCATTTCTGGCCGCTGGCAATGACCGCCATCCTCGGCTACCTCGTTAACTCTGCCGTGCGCACGCTGCTGTTTGGCTTCTTTGGCCGCAAGATTTATCGCCCGGGGCTGCATTTTTCGCTGGCGTCTGTTTCATCCAACCTGCGCTTCGGCGCGTGGCTGACGGCAGACAGCATTATCAACTACGTGAATACTAACCTCTCCACGCTGGTGCTGGCGCGCATTCTGGGCGCGAGCGTCGCGGGTGGCTACAACCTGGCGTATAACGTCGCGGTTGTCCCGCCGATGAAGCTCAACCCTATCATTACCCGCGTGCTGTTCCCGGCGTTCGCCAAAATTCAGGACGATACCGAAAAGCTGCGCGTGAACTTTTACAAGCTACTTTCCGTGGTGGGGATCATCAATTTCCCGGTCCTGCTGGGACTGATGGTGGTCGCCAGCAATTTCGTGCCGCTGGTATTTGGCGAGAAGTGGAACAGCATCATCCCGATCCTGCAACTGCTATGCGTCGTGGGGCTGCTGCGCTCGGTGGGGAACCCGATTGGTTCTCTGCTGATGGCGAAGGCGCGCGTGGATATCAGCTTCAAGTTCAACGTGTTTAAAACCTTCCTGTTTATTCCGGCAATTATTGTGGGCGGCCACATGGCGGGCGCCATTGGCGTGACGCTCGGCTTCCTGCTGGTGCAGATCGTCAATACCGTGCTGAGCTACTTCGTGATGATCAAACCGGTGCTGGGCTCCAGCTACCGTCAGTACATCCTCAGCCTGTGGCTGCCGTTTTACCTCTCCTTACCGACGCTTGCGGTGAGCTACGGCCTGGGCGTGGTGCTCAACGGGCATCTGCCGCTGGCGGCGTTGCTTGCGGTGCAGGTAGCGGCAGGCGCGCTGGCGTTCGGCGTGATGATTGTGCTGTCACGCAATGCGCTGGTGGTTGAGATGAAGCGCCAGTTTTGCCGTAACGAAAAAATGAAAACGCTGCTTCGCGCAGGCTAATTTTACGAGGCCATTATGAAATTACTTATTCTTGGCAACCATACCTGCGGCAACCGTGGCGACAGCGCCATCCTGCGCGGTTTACTGGATGCAATTAACACCCTTAAGCCTGAGACTGAAGTGGATGTGATGAGCCGTTATCCGGTCAGCTCATCCTGGTTACTGAACCGCCCGGTGATGGGCGACCCGCTCTACAGTCAGATGAAACAGCACAACAACGCCGCGGGCGTGATGGGGCGCGTGAAGAAAGTGCTGCGTCGCCGTTACCAGCATCAGGTGCTGCTTTCCCGCGTGACCGATACCGGCAAGCTGCGCAACATTGCCATCGCGCAGGGCTTTACCGATTTTGTGCGTCTGCTGTCCGGCTATGACGCGATTATTCAGGTGGGCGGTTCGTTCTTCGTCGATCTCTACGGCGTGCCGCAGTTTGAGCATGCACTCTGCACCTTCATGGCGAAAAAACCGCTGTTTATGATCGGCCACAGCGTCGGGCCATTCCAGGATCCGCAGTTTAACCAGCTGGCGAACTATGTCTTCGGCCACTGCGACGCGCTGATCCTGCGTGAATCGGTCAGCCTCGACATGATGAAGCGCAGCGAAATCGACACCACCAAAGTGGAGCACGGTGTAGACACCGCCTGGCTGGTGGATCATCAGGATGACAGTTTCCAGGCCAGCTACGCGGTACAGCACTGGCTCGACGTGGCGGCAAAGCAGAAAACCGTCGCCATTACCCTGCGTGAACTTGCGCCGTTCGATAAACGCCTCGGCACGACCCAGGCGGCATACGAGAAAGCCTTTGCCGACGTGGTGAACCGCGTACTGGACAGCGGTTACCAGGTGCTGGCGCTTTCCACTTGTACCGGTATTGACAGCTACAACAAAGATGACCGTATGGTGGCGCTCAACCTGCGCAACCTGGTGAACGATCCGTCCCGCTATCACGTGGTGATGGACGAGCTGAACGATCTGGAGATGGGCAAGCTGCTCTCCGCCTGCGACCTGACAGTGGGCACGCGTCTGCACTCGGCCATTATCTCGATGAACTTCGGCACGCCAGCCATCGCCATCAACTACGAACACAAGTCCGCGGGCATTATGCAGCAGCTCGGTATGCCGGAAATGGCCGTTGATATTCGTCATCTGCTGGACGGGTCACTGGGGGCGATGGTGGGCGACACGCTCGGCCAGCTGCCTGCGATCAACGAACGTCTGGCGGTGGCGGTAAAAGCCGAACGCGAAAAAGGTATTGGCATGGTGAAATCCGTACTCGACCGCGTCCGGGAGGGGAAATGAAGGTTGGTTTCTTCTTACTGAAATTTCCGCTGTCGTCTGAAACCTTTGTGCTGAACCAAATCACCGCGTTTATCGATATGGGGTATGACGTGGAGATTATCGCCCTGCAAAAGGGCGATACGCAAAACACCCATGCGGCGTATACCCGGTATGGGCTGGAGGCGAAAACCCGCTGGTTGCAGGATGAACCCGCCGGACGATTGAACAAACTGCGCCATCGCGCCGGGCAGACGCTGCGCGGCCTTCATCGCGCCTCGACGTGGCGGGCGCTGAATATGTCGCGCTATGGGGCAGAGGCCCGCAACCTGATCCTTTCCGCCATTTGCGGGCAAACGGCCCAGCCGTACCGGGCCGATGTCTTTATCGCCCACTTTGGCCCGGCGGGCGTAACGGCGGCAAAACTGCGTGAGCTGGGGGTGATTGACGGCAAAATCGCAACCATTTTCCACGGTATCGACATCTCCAGCCGGGAAGTGCTGAACCACTACACGCCGGAATATCAGCAGCTGTTTCGCCGTGGCGACATGATGCTGCCGATAAGCGACCTGTGGGCCGGACGCCTGAAAACCATGGGTTGCCCGAGCGAGAAAATCACCGTTTCACGCATGGGCGTGGACATGGAACGCTTCACCCAGCGACCGGTCAAGGTGCCGGGCAAGCCGCTGCAAATTATCTCTGTTGCCCGCCTGACTGAAAAGAAAGGGCTGCACGTAGCCATCGAAGCCTGTCGCCAGCTGAAGGCACGCGGCGTGGACTTCCACTACCGCATCCTGGGTATCGGGCCGTGGGAGCGTCGTCTGCGCACGCTGATCGAACAGTATCAGCTGGAAGACGTGGTCGAGATGCCCGGCTTCAAGCCGAGCCACGAAGTGAAAGCCATGCTTGATGATGCGGATGTGTTCCTGCTGCCTTCCGTAACCGGCGCCGACGGCGATATGGAAGGCATTCCCGTGGCGCTGATGGAGGCGATGGCGGTCGGCATTCCGGTGGTCTCGACCCTGCACAGCGGGATCCCGGAGCTGATCACCTCTGAACACTCCGGCTGGCTTGTCCCTGAAAACAATGCGCTGGCGCTGGCGGACCGTCTGGCTGCGTTCAGTGATATCGATCAGCAGACGCTGATCCCTGTGCTGCAAAATGCGCGGCAAAAAGTTGAAGCAGAATTCAATCAGCAGGTGATTAATCGCCAGTTAGCGAGCCTGCTGCAAACGCTGTAACGCTGAGGTTGTATGCTGAAAAAGATTACCCGACGCCGATTTGTCTCTTCTTTATCCGTCCTGGCTGCCATCCCGCTGTTGTCGCCCCGCGTTGCGCGGGCGGCGACCGGGAAGACGGTTTCTGTCGATCGCTACAACAATCACGACTGGATCGCCGCCTTTAAGCAGGCCTTTGCCGAGGGCGATACCGTTGTTGTTCCTGCCGGGTTAACCTGTGAAAACATCAATACCGGCATTTTCATTCCTGATGGCAAAACCCTGCTGATCCGCGGTGCGCTGAAGGGCAACGGCCGCGGGCGGTTTGTGCTCCAGGAAGGCTGCAAGGTCATTGGGGAAGGAGAGGGGCACACGCATAACATTACGCTGGACGTGCGTGGCTCCGACTGTGTCATTAAAGGGCTGGCGATGAGCGGTTTCGGCCCCGTCACCCAGATCTACATCGGCGGCAAGAAACCGAGGGTGATGCGCAATTTGCTCATTGATAACATCAATGTGTCACAGGCCAACTACGCCATTCTGCGTCAGGGTTTTCATAATCAGGTGGACGGTGCGCGCATTACCAACAGTAAATTCAGCCACTTGCAGGGTGACGCAATTGAGTGGAACGTGGCGATTAACGACCGCAACATCCTGATCTCTGACCATGTGATCGACAACATCAACTGCACAAACGGCAAGATCAACTGGGGGATAGGCATTGGGCTGGCCGGCAGTACGTACGATAATGATTATCCGGAACAGCAGACCGTTAAAAACTTCGTGGTGGCGAATATCACCGGCAGCAACTGTCGGCAGTTGGTCCATGTTGAAAACGGTAAACATTTTGTGATCCGTAATATCAAGGCCAGCAATATTACCCCTGACTTCAGTAAAAAGGCCGGAATTGATAACGCGACGGTAGCTATTTATGGCTGTGATAATTTCGTTATTGATAATGTCGATATGGTCAACAGTGCCGGAATGCTAATCGGCTATGGCGTGATTAAAGGCGATTATCTGTCGATACCGCAGAACTTCAAACTTAACGATATACGCCTGGATAACCGACAGCTGGCGTATAAGCTGCGCGGGATACAGATTTCTTCGGGCAATACCACGTCGTTTGTCGCCATTACCAACGTCAACATGCAGCGAGCAACGCTTGAGCTGCACAACAAGCCACAGCACCTTTTCTTACGTAATATCAACGTGATGCAGGAATCCTCGACGGGGCCCGCCCTGACGATGAACTTCGACTTGCGCAAAGACGTGCGCGGGAAGTTTATGGCCAAAAACGAGACGCTGTTGTCGCTGGCAAACATTCATGCGGTAAATGAAAAAGGACAGAGTTCGGTGGATATTGATCGGGTCGATCAACATGTGGTGAATACGGAACGGTTGAATTTTGCGCTGCCCTCAAACGGACGATGATGATCTCAGGCGTATCTCATTCAATCTGATGTAACCCCTAAAATTTGTTACTGAATTCAGCGATTTTAAGGTTTATAATCCATGGCATTACTTTGCAATATTCATTTTATCAATAACGGTACCTCAGGGAAGAACGCTATAACCGGGGGGTTGCCAAACACACATAACGCATTGAGTGGTGTATGAACGATAAGGTTTTGTTTATTGGCGCATCTGGTTTTGTCGGGACTCGATTGATCGAGATTGCTCGGACTGAGTTTGACGTTACGAACTTTGACAAACAACAGAGTCATTTTTATCCGGATATTACTGTTTCCGGTGATGTTCGTAATCAGGATCAACTCGATCAGGCGCTTGCTGGATTTGAAACTGTCGTGCTGCTCGCCGCTGAGCACCGTGATGACGTTAGCCCGACATCGCTATACTATGATGTAAACGTACAGGGTACACGTAACGTGTTGTCTGCTATGGAAAAAAATAACGTTAAGAACATTATTTTTACTAGTTCTGTGGCAGTGTATGGTCTTAACAAAATGAACCCTGACGAATCCCATCCCCATGATCCTTTCAACCATTACGGCAAAAGCAAATGGCAAGCGGAAGAGGTTCTGCGTGAGTGGTTTAACAAAGCACCAGAGGAAAGATCCCTGACAATTGTCCGGCCTACGGTCATCTTCGGTGAGCGTAACCGTGGAAACGTGTATAACCTGCTTAAGCAAATTGCAGGTGGTAAATTCGCCATGGTAGGCGCTGGAACCAACTATAAGTCAATGGCTTATGTCGGTAACATTGTTGAATTTATCAAATTTAAGCTGACCAATGTTAAGCCGGGTTATGATGTCTACAACTATGTAGACAAACCAGACCTGAACATGAATCAGCTAGTTTCAGAAGTTGAGAAGAGTCTCAATAAAAAAATCCCTTCAGTTCATCTTCCTTACCCGCTTGGTATGTTAGGTGGGTATTGCTTTGATATTCTTAGCAAAGTTACCAAGAAAAAATATGCAATTAGTTCTGTGCGCGTGAAGAAATTCTGTGCAACTACACAGTTTGACGCTACCAAGGTACACAGCTCTGGATTTAAAGCGCCTTATACCTTATCTCAAGGTCTGGACCGTACGCTGAAGTATGAGTTCGTTCATGAGAAGAAAGATGACATCACGTTTGTATCTGAATAATGCCTCAAAGGTTGCGATTTGTCGGAAACAGAGGGCTGTGCGATTTTCGCGACAGGGTTTCCGATAATTCTGGGTCACACTTAATGCATACTCATGTTTAGTAATGTGAGTTTTAGCGCGAAACGTGATTTGCATAAGGCGTAGTAGACTTCTTGATCGGGCAATTTTCCTGATTAGGTCTATACTTCGTCAACCATTTTAAGGTGGAAGATAAAATGACCAATTTGAAAGCAGTTATACCGGTAGCGGGTCTGGGCATGCACATGTTGCCCGCCACAAAGGCCATTCCTAAAGAGATGCTGCCGATCGTTGACAAGCCGATGATTCAGTACATCGTTGACGAGATTGTTGCTGCTGGGATTAAAGAAATTGTTCTGGTGACGCACTCTTCTAAGAACGCCGTCGAGAACCACTTCGACACCTCTTATGAACTCGAGGCGCTTCTTGAGCAGCGCGTTAAGCGTCAGCTTCTGGCTGAAGTTCAGTCTATTTGTCCTCCTGGCGTGACTATCATGAACGTGCGTCAGGCGCAGCCGTTGGGTCTGGGCCACTCAATCCTCTGTGCGCGTCCGGTAGTGGGTGATAACCCGTTCATCGTGGTACTGCCGGACATCATCATTGATAACGCCTCTGCCGATCCGCTGCGTTATAACCTGGCGGCAATGGTCGCACGCTTCAACGAGACGGGCCGTAGCCAGGTGCTGGCGAAACGTATGAAGGGCGATCTCTCTGAGTACTCTGTTATTCAGACTAAAGAGCCGCTGGAGTCGGAAGGGCAGGTGAGCCGGATCGTTGAGTTTATCGAAAAACCTGATCAGCCGCAGACCCTGGACTCCGACCTGATGGCTGTCGGCCGTTATGTGCTGAATGCGGATATCTGGGCTGAGCTGGAAAAAACCGAGCCGGGCGCCTGGGATCGTATCCAGCTGACTGATGCGATTGCTGAGCTGGCGAAGAAGCAGTCGGTTGATGCGATGCTGATGACCGGCGACAGCTATGACTGCGGTAAGAAAATGGGGTATATGCAGGCGTTTGTGAACTATGGCCTGCGTAATCTGAAGGAAGGGCAAAAATTTAGAGAAACAATACAAAAAATCATTTCAACTTATTGATATAATTAATTTTTATAATACATAAACGCCCATTCTAAATAATACATATTTAGGATGGGCGTTCTGTTTTGTAGTGACATTTATGTAATAATAACAGTGAGTTATACGTTTTTTTAGAGTATAATACTAGTTATTTTCTCTTGTTTATCTTGTCTTAAAATACGACAATTAAAACAGTTTAAAGCCACTATAGCTTTTTATAGAGCACACAATTAAATACACGCAGTGCACTGGTAGCTGTCGAGCCAGGGGCGGTAGCGTGCTTGTTTCTTAAGGAGTATGTTATGAAAGTTCTTTTTTTAATAACGCGGGGAGACGAAATAGGAGGAGCACAAACCCACGTTAGAGATGTTATGCTAGGGTTACGAGATAAGTATAATATTGAATGCATCTTAGCTACTGGTTCTGTAGGAAAATTCACAGATGAAATGCAACAAAATGGTATAAAAATCTTTCATATAAAATCAATGAAAAGAGAGATATGCCTTAATGATTTCAACGCCTTTTTAGAATTAAGAAAACTCGTCAAAAAAATAAAACCCGATATAATTAGTTGCCATTCATCTAAAGCTGGTGTTCTTGGTAGGCTAGCTACTATTGGCTTGAGTATTAAGAAAGTATTTACGGCACATGGATGGGCGTTCACGGAAGGGATTCCAGAGCGAAAAGCAAAATTTTATAAAAATATAGAGCTTATTTTATCCTACCTAACAGATGCGATCATCAATGTTTCGCAATATGATCGGCAATTGGCGCTAAGTAATAATATTAAATCTAAACATTATGTTATCCATAATTGTATACCTGATAATATCCAAATAAAACGTGATGTGTTCCGGGATAAAAATGAAATACCGATTCGTTTTGTAATGGTTGCAAGATTTTGTGAACAAAAAGATCACGAAACACTGATAAAAGCTTTTTCTAATATCTCACCAAACAAGTGGCATTTGAGTCTATTAGGTGGTGGAGATAGTACAGAAATTGAAAAATTGGTTTCGAAATTAAATCTTGACTCTAATATTGATTTCATCGGTGAGGTGTCAAATGTTCAGGACTATCTTAATAAAGCCAATGTATTCATGTTAATAAGTAATTATGAAGGATTCCCAATATCTATTATTGAGGCAATGAAAACAGGCCTTCCTGTGATAGCCAGTGATGTTGGCGGCGTTTGTGAGGCCGTTATTGATGAGCAAAATGGATATCTTATCCCGCGAAAGGATATTGCTGCTTTGCAAACCAGACTTAAGAATCTCATTGAAAATCCAGACCTGCTGATTAAATTTGGTCAAGAATCTCGTGAAATGTATGAGCGTAATTTTACTTTGAATAATATGGTCGACTCATATCATCAAGTTTTTGCCGAGGTGAATAAATGAGAGACTTGATAGTTTTAATGCCAGTTTATAATGATCAAAAGGATATGATCAGAACTTTAGACAGTATAAACGAAGATAATAATGATTTCTCAGTGCTCATTATCGATGATGGCAGTAAAACCCCGTTAACTTTAAATAATAAACAATATAAATTTACAGTTAAAATACATCGTCTGACTGTAAACAAAGGCATCACAGGTGCGTTAAATGCTGGACTGGATTTAATCTCAGAGATGGATAATATTCGTTATATTGCTCGATTAGATGCAGGTGATATTCAAGTTAAGAATCGTTTTAAGACACAACGACTGTATTTTAATAAGAATCAAAAGACTAAGTTACTAGGTTCAAATGTATCTTTTTATGATGTTAATGGTGCAGCTGTATTCGATACAAACCTTCCATTAACAGACGCTGCAATTAAAAAAGAAAAATTTATTCGTTCATGTTTTATCCACCCCACTGTTATGTTTTCTAAAGAGATAATTGAAGAAGGTTTAAGATATTCAGAAAATTATCCATGCGCTGAAGATTATGAACTTTTCCTTAGAATCACAAATAAATATGAAGTGGCTAATTTAAGTGACAAACTACTTTTTTGCCATGATAGAGCGAATGGCATAAGTTTAACCAGGAGAAAAAAACAAATATCAAGTGTTCTAAAATGCCTTCTTACACATAGGGACTACAAAAGCCCGTATTGGTATGTGGGTATCGGAAAAGTGTTAGCGCAATATTTTGTACCAAGGTCCGTTTTTAGCTATATCAAGGCTCGATTATCATGATTAATACAACTGTAATTATACCTTATAAAAATAATTTGGATGCGCTTCATCGTGCATTGAAAAGTGTATTATCCCAAACAGTTGAAGTGTCTATTTTAATCGTTGATGACGGGTCAGAACAAAGTCAGAAAGCAGATTTGGTAGTGCGGGAATTAAATCATCGAAATATTAATGTTATTTATAATGATACAAGCTTAGGAGGAGGCGAAGCGAGGAATATTGGAATTCGTAATGCTAAAACAAAATTCATAGCATTCTTAGATTGTGATGATTATTGGGATCATAATAAAATAGAATCACAAGAAAAAATGTTTTCTGAATTACCAGCAAATAGGACAAATGTTATTTTTAGTTCGATCCGAGTGGTAGATGAAAAACTAAATATCATTAAAGAATATTGCAATGGTTCGGCGGTGAAAAATTTCTCCGAATATGTTTTTCTTCAAGGTGGACTCATACAAACCTCATCTTTATTTCTTGAAACTTCACTGGCCATCAGGAATCAATTTAATCCTAATTTGAAACGTCACCAAGATTATGATTTTTGTCTGAAACTAGAAAGTCAGGGAGCAATGTTTGAATGTTGTGATAAGACGTATAGTTACTGGGTTGTTCCCAGCGATCCTCTTATAGCTTTAAAAAAAGGTTATGATTACAACCTTAGTTTGGATTTTTATAATAATTATAAAGGATTGATGACTACAAGAGCAGGGTATGCTTTTTTAGCAAAGGTCCCTCTATGGTTTTCTATTAAACAAAAGAACATGAAAGGTTTCGTTTCTAGTTTATTGAAAAAATGTGGTTTTAAAACTAGTTGTATGGTTTTTCTTGAATTGGCAAGATTAGTTTTAACAAAATGGATGAGGCGCGATGTTAAATAAATTTGACGATGTGAGACCAAAAGGTTTTATATTACTGAATTCAGCGTTCTTTATTTTTTGTTTACGTCCGCATGGGATGTCAGCCATTATTTTTATAATAACTGCAATAGCTTTACTAAGTCTTTTTTCCAATAAGTTAATTCTGAGATATGAAACGCAATTCAGGTTGCTTTATATTTTGATATTCGTAATGATGATCCGATGCATAATCGGCTTTGCTTTTAATGGTGGATATGAAGAAAGATATCTCCCTGTATTACTTTTATTTAGCTGTGTATTAATTATACACATTGTGACTGCTCGACAAGCTGATCTGAACGAATGTTATTCCGGTTTTTATTACGCAATAATTTTGACTCTTGCTTTAGTTTTGCTTGAGATTATAACTGGATATCATTTACCTTCCTCAAGATATTCAGATCCTACAAATGATGCACAATTATGGAGTATATCAAAGCCAACGGCATTTTATTATAATGAAAATGATATGCTTAGCTTTCTTGTGTGTTTTTTACCTTTTGCTGTTTATCATTCCAAAAAGAATTTACATAAAATAATAATTTTTTTATTGACATTAACTAGCGCAGTTTACATAGGTTCTAAAGCAGCAATCTTGGCGTTGCTTATTTATTTATTATTTACAAAGTTAGTTTCAAAGAAAGTGATTTTATTGCTTGGCGCTTTCTCGTCACTCATGTTGTTATTGCTAAACCCTTCCATCGTTGAAGACTTACTCCTTCTATCAAATAATGCTGCTTCGAGATTAGTTAATTTTTGGAATACACTTTCAACTGCTGGTGCGGACGATGAAAGCACCTCAGAGAGACTGCAAATTTACAAGGCAAACATTGATTGGTTGATGAATCATGCGAATGCCTTGTTGTTTGGCAATGGCCGCTTTGGAGACTATGAAATTGATATAATTAATCAGTATGGTTTAAGAATGGGCGAATTCCATAATATTCATTTTGAAATGATAACAATTTATGGAATAATCTTCTACATGCTGTTTTTTTCTTATTATACATTTTTGCTTTGGCGGTGCATTAAGCTGAGACATATCAAACCAGCTGTTAGACCTCTAATTACCTCAGCTGTTTTATATCCTATTTTAATTTCATTTGGGCCTAGTAGTTCTTTGAAATATCCGTTTCTTTTTATTATTGTACTATTGATGGCTATCGGGATAAGGACTTATGAAAAAAATACTAAAGTGCATATTTAAAATAACCTTGTATATTATTAATTTACCCTTTCTGCTTTGGTATCTTACGCGAGTTAAAATTCCTTATGCTAACTTTAAAAACGTAGCCATTTCTTTATCCAAGCATACAGGTGAAAGGGGCATTTTATTGAGGCAAGTCTTTTACAAGAAAACCCTTAAAAAATGCGGAAATAATTTGCGTGTGCATTATGGTGCTTTCTTTGTATACCCGAATATAACAGTTGGGCAAAACTGTACAGTAGAAGAATTTTCAATAATAAGTTTATGTGATCTCGGTGACGATGTAATCATTGCTGCACGTGTCTCCATCATGAGTGGTGGAAATCATCATGAAGTTGATGATTTAAACTTAAAGTTCGTTGATTCTTTATTACCTCTCAAGCACCTTTCTATTGGTTCGAACGTATGGATAGGTACTCATGCTGTCATCATGAATGACGTGGCTGAAGGTTGTGTTATTGGTGCTGGAGCTGTATTAACACGTAAATTTGAGAGGAATATGATTATAGCGGGTATCCCCGCAGCAATTATTAGAAAAAGGGGCGAGCTTTGAATATCTTGACTATTCCCTCCTGGTATCCAAATCCGAAGCTGAAGACTCAAGGCCTTTTTTTTCGTGACCAGGCGCTAGCATTATCTAAAAAACATAATGTCGATGTAATCTATTGCCATAGAGGTACTGCTTTTTACAACAAAAAATATAATGATAATGGGTTAAATACTTATTTCTGGGGGTATAGATTACGAGCAGGTAAATATATTGGGATGCTTATACGTATTCTTGTGTTTATTGCTATGTACATTAAATATCAAAAAAATAAAAAGGTTGATGTTATACATTGTCATAGTGTTGCATTTAATCAGGATGGAAGCGCTGGCATCGCCGGGGTTATAATTGGTAAAATTTTTTCAAAACCCGTCATAATAACGGAGCATGCAACAGTCTTCCAGGCAAAAAATTATAGTTACATTGAAAAGAAAATAATGAAATGGGCTTTGGAAAATGCCTCATCGTTAGTGGCAGTAAGTGATGGTTTGAAAGAAAGCTTACTCGAGTTCACTAACAGAGAAGATATATATACAATACCTAATACATTAGATGTCAAATTATTTGATATTGAAAAGGTTAAAAAATCAACATCATCTAATGGTGTGATTAATATTTGCTCTGTTGGCTATTTAATGCAAAAAAAAGGTTTTGATAGACTAATATTGGCTTTCGATAAGATTAAAGAAAACTACAATATCGCATTCCAACTTAAGATAATCGGTGATGGGCCTGATTTAGATACACTAAAGGAAATGATCGAACAAAAGGGCTTAAAATCTAATATTGAAATGCTAGGTGAGCAAAGTAAAGACGAAATTGCATATCATATGGGACAAAGTGATGTTTTCATTCTACTTAGTCGAGTAGAGACCTTTGGCGTCGTTTTCATTGAAGCGTTGGCTTCAGGACTATTTTGTATAGCTACCAAATCCGGCGGCCCTGAATTCATTATTAAAAATGATATGCTTGGTGAACTTCTTGAAAATATAGACGATGCAAACTATTTTTCAGAAAAAATAGCGAACGTATTATTATCCGAAAAATTTAAGTCTGATGTAAGTTTACGAAAGAAATTTGTCAATGATAATTATTCATATGACAGTTTTCTTACCTCCTTCGATAATTTAATCTTATCAAAATATGAAATACCTACACATAATTAAAAAATACTCCTTCTTTTCGATAGCCCCCTTAATTACGGCTTTAATTCAGCTTTTTTCGGTTTTTATAATTGGGCATACGCTGTCAGGTCCTGAATTGGGTTTGGCAGGTATTTTTAATACCCTGATTTTTATTCTTGTTTTCATATCCGATGGTGGAAGTTCTAATTACTTTATTTACAGGAAAATTCTTAGCTTTCCAGAGGTTAGGATAATTACTGTATTAAATGTTTCTGTCTCATTCTTATCTATCTTATTATATTTCGTACTGTCACCTAATTTTATTGAAAGTAGTATTGTCACATTGATTTCTTTTTTTGTGATGGCTTTATCGATTAGTTTTCCGTTATATCATTATTCGCGATTGTTAGTTGAGAAAAAGTTTAATACCATAGCTATGGTTGAAGTCTTTTCAAAATTTGTATTTATTGCTAGTTTGTCAGCGCTAATCTACCGATTTCAAATCCAGGGAGTCGCTGTTGTATATGCATGGACAGCTTCATATGTAATAAGGTGTTTGATTTTTATAGTTGTATGTAGGGGATTTTCTTTGTATCAAGAAAATTCAATCAAATACGGAATTAAAAATATCATTCGTAGATGGTGGGCATATATTCATAATCAAATATTTTCCCAATTTTTGAATTATATCACTCTCACTGCGGATATATTCATTGTTTCACACTTCGGAGGATTGGAGCGCGTGGGCGTCTACAGTCTCTGCAAGGATGCCACTTTAAAAATTAGTGCCGTCATAAGTCCAGTTATCGGTAAATTATTGATAAGTCATGTCGTCACTTCAGACATTAAAGTGATCCATTTAAATGCGAAGAGAATATTTTTAAGCATTCTCTTTGTTGCTATGACTATTTTTCTTGCATGGAGTGTAGTAGGTCCTTATCTTCTTCAAGAGTTACGACCAGATATACATTCCGATTTTGAGATCTTTATTTATGCTTGGGCTATCTGTGGTGTATTGAGAATGCTTATAAATCCAGTAGCAACAATATTTCAAGGGTTGGGTGAAACGCGAAAAGAACTTTATATAAACTTGGTTTCATCGTTAAGTTTTATAATGATATTTTCGTTGTTATATGTAAGTGGTGTTATAACTGGTGTGATTAACATTATCCTCATTACTCTCATCGGGATGTATGTTATATCACTAATATACTCAGGATGGCTTTTGCAAAAACGCTTTCAAAAAATTTGATATCATGAGGCTTTAGAAATGACTATTTTGATAACCGGTGGCGCTGGCTACATTGGCTCACATACCGCTTTGAGCCTATTAGAACATGATCGTGACATTGTAATTGTTGATAACTTGGTAAACTCGTCGAAAATTGCTATTCAACGTGTTGAACAACTTTCAGGGAAAAGTGTCAAGTTTTATGAAGGGGATGTATGCAATATAGATTTCTTGAATATGTTGTTTTCAAAGTATAGTTTTGAATCAGTGATACATTTTGCATCTTTGAAATCAGTTTCGGAATCAGTGTCAAATCCTTTAGAGTATTATAGCAACAACATTGTTAGTATGCTTTCTTTAATTAAGGCTATGATGAATTATGGCGTAAATAATCTTATATTTAGTTCTTCTGCAACTGTTTATGGGGTACCTGAATCTATTCCTCTTACAGAATCGTGCCAAACAGGTGGTACGACAAATCCCTATGGGTCATCAAAATTTTTTATTGAACAAATATTAAAAGATGTCTCACGTGCAAATTCTAAGTTAAATATTATGTTGCTGCGCTATTTCAATCCCGTTGGAGCACATTCTTCTGGGTTTTTAGGAGAGGCTCCAAATGGAATACCTAATAATTTATTCCCTTATATAACACAAGTGGCTGTAGGCAAACTGGCTAAAGTGCATATATATGGCGATAATTATGATACACCAGATGGCACAGGCGTAAGGGATTATATTCATGTTATGGACCTTGCTGAAGGTCACTTGGCAGCACTAAATGCACAAAAAGATTATCCCGGCTTGAGAGTATATAATTTAGGCACAGGTAAAGGCTATTCTGTCAAAGAGATCGTTACCGCATTCAAAAAAATTACGGGTGTTGATATTCCATATCAGATTACCGAACGTCGTTTAGGGGATATAGCAGAATGTTGGTCTGATCCTTCTCTAGCTTCTCATGAATTAAGATGGAATGCTAAACGGGGATTAAATGAAATGATCACAGATGCCTGGAGATGGCAACAAAAAAATCCTGCTGGCTACGAATGAACCTTTCAGCCTACAAGTAAATTTGTGCTCACAAATGCGCTATCTTCCTTTTTATCTCTGCGTTAAAATCTTAGTACATTCAAGCCGCGCAACAGTCGCGGCGACCACACCTGACAGGAGTATGTAATGTCCAAGCAACAGATCGGCGTTGTCGGTATGGCAGTGATGGGGCGCAACCTGGCGCTCAACATCGAAAGCCGTGGTTATACCGTCTCCGTTTTCAACCGCTCCCGTGATAAGACCGAAGAAGTCATCGCTGAGAATCCAGGCAAAAAACTGGTTCCTTTCTATACGGTTAAAGAGTTCGTTGAGTCTCTGGAAACACCTCGTCGTATCCTGTTAATGGTGAAAGCGGGCGCAGGTACCGACGCTGCTATCGATTCACTGAAACCGTATCTGGATAAAGGCGACATCATTATTGATGGCGGTAATACCTTCTTCCACGACACCATTCGTCGTAACCGTGAGCTGTCTGCTGAAGGCTTCAACTTCATTGGTACTGGCGTATCCGGCGGTGAAGAGGGCGCCCTGAAAGGTCCATCTATCATGCCTGGCGGTCAGAAAGAAGCGTACGAACTGGTCGCGCCCATCCTGACCAAAATCGCAGCCGTAGCTGAAGACGGCGAGCCGTGCGTGACCTATATCGGTCCTGATGGCGCTGGTCATTACGTGAAAATGGTTCACAACGGCATTGAATATGGCGACATGCAGCTGATTGCTGAAGCCTACTCTCTGCTGAAAGGTGGCCTGAATCTCTCCAACGAAGAACTCGCAGAGACCTTCACCGAGTGGAACAAAGGCGAACTGAACAGCTATCTGATCGACATCACCAAAGATATCTTCACCAAGAAAGATGAAGAGGGTAAATACCTGGTCGATGTGATTCTTGACGAAGCGGCGAACAAAGGTACCGGTAAATGGACCAGCCAGAGCTCTCTGGACCTGGGTGAACCGCTGTCTCTGATCACCGAATCCGTATTTGCACGTTATATCTCTTCTCTGAAAGAGCAGCGCGTAGCGGCATCTAAGGTGCTGTCTGGTCCTCAGGCTAAGCCCGCTGGTGATAAAACGGAGTTCGTTGAGAAAGTCCGTCGCGCGCTGTATCTGGGTAAAATCGTCTCTTACGCGCAGGGTTTCTCTCAGCTGCGCGCGGCATCTGACGAGAATAACTGGGATCTGAACTACGGTGAGATTGCGAAGATCTTCCGTGCTGGCTGTATCATTCGCGCTCAGTTCCTGCAAAAAATCACCGATGCTTATGCTGAAAATGCAGGTATCGCGAACCTTCTGCTGGCGCCTTACTTCAAGCAGATTGCAGACGAATATCAGCAGGCGCTGCGTGATGTTGTTGCGTACGCGGTACAGAATGGTATCCCGGTTCCGACCTTCTCCGCTGCGGTGGCATATTACGACAGCTATCGTGCTGCTGTTCTGCCAGCGAACCTGATTCAGGCACAGCGTGACTACTTCGGTGCGCATACCTATAAGCGTACGGATAAAGAAGGTGTGTTCCACACCGAATGGCTGGATTAATATACGGTTAGCCATGCCATCAAGCCCGGTAGCGATACCGGGCTTTTTTATCTTGCCCGATCCACCTACTGTTTAATGGAATTGATTGCGTGAAAATTCTAGTTACTGGCGGTGCCGGTTTTATCGGTTCCGCGGTTATCCGACATATTATTAGCAATACTCGGGATAGCGTTGTTAACGTTGATAAATTGACCTATGCCGGTAATCTGGAATCCTTGCGTGAAGAAAGCGATAGCGAACGCTATGTTTTTGAGCATGCCGATATATGTGATAAAGAGGCAATGGCGCGTATTTTTGCTACCCATCAGCCTGATGCGGTAATGCACCTGGCTGCCGAGAGCCATGTCGACCGTTCTATCACCGGTCCCGCTGCGTTTATTGAAACCAATATTGTTGGCACGTATATCCTGTTAGAAACAAGTCGTGCTTACTGGTCTTCACTGGATGAGGCAGCAAAATCTACTTTCCGTTTCCATCATATTTCAACTGATGAGGTTTACGGCGATCTGCCTCATCCCGATGAACATTATGACTCCACCCCGTTACCGCTGTTTACCGAGAAAACAGCGTACCAGCCAAGTAGCCCTTACTCAGCGTCAAAAGCGTCCAGCGACCATTTAGTTCGTGCCTGGATACGCACCTATGGTTTACCCGGGATTGTGACGAATTGTTCGAATAATTATGGCCCATACCACTTTCCTGAAAAGCTGATCCCTCTTGTTATCCTTAATGCGCTGGATAATAAACCATTGCCGATTTACGGAAAGGGCGATCAGATCCGTGACTGGTTATACGTTGAAGATCATGCGCGTGCACTGTATACGGTTCTGACCAGGGGTAAGCCGGGCGAAACCTATAATATTGGCGGCCATAACGAGAAGAAAAATATTGAAGTCGTTCAGACCATTTGTGATCTGCTCGATGACATGGTACCGAAAGAAACATCCTATCGCGCACAAATTACTTATGTCGCGGACCGACCAGGTCACGACAGACGTTATGCAATTGATGCTCATAAAATTAGCGACGAGCTCGGATGGACTCCCCTGGAAACCTTTGAAAGCGGCATCCGTAAAACGGTTGAATGGTATTTGAATAACCAGGAATGGGTATCGAATGTGAAAAGCGGTGCCTATAAGAGTTGGATTGAGCAGAATTATGGGGAGCGTAAGTAAATGACGAAACGTAAAGGGATTATATTAGCTGGCGGATCGGGTACACGTCTTTATCCCGTGACAATGGCCGTAAGTAAGCAATTGTTGCCAATTTACGATAAGCCAATGATCTATTATCCGCTCTCTACGCTTATGCTGGCAGGTATACGGGATATTCTGATTATCAGCACGCCTCAGGACACTCCCCGTTTTGAACAACTGCTCGGGAACGGTAGCCAGTGGGGATTGCATATCCAGTACAAAGTGCAACCAAGTCCTGATGGACTGGCACAAGCTTTTATTCTGGGTGAAGAGTTTATCGGTGAGGATAATTGTGCGCTGGTATTAGGCGATAATATTTTCTATGGGCACGATCTCCCCAGACTGCTTGAAGGCGCAGCAAGCCAGCAAGAGGGGGCGACCGTATTTGCCTATCATGTCAGCGACCCGGAACGCTATGGCGTCGTTGAGTTTGATAAAGACGGTACTGCAATTGGCCTTGAGGAGAAGCCTCAGCAACCCAAGAGTAATTACGCAATAACCGGTCTTTATTTTTACGACAACGATGTGATTGAGATGGCCAAAAGTTTAACGCCGTCTGAGCGAGGTGAACTCGAAATTACCGACATCAACCGCATCTATATGCAGCAGGGACGATTGTCTGTCGCGATGATGAGACGCGGTTATGCCTGGCTGGATACCGGAACGCATCAGAGTATGATCGAAGCCAGCAATTTTATCGCCACAATTGAAGAGCGACAGGGGCTAAAAGTTTCATGTCCTGAAGAGATTGCGTTCCGACGAGGTTTTATTGATGCCGAACAACTTCGGGTACTCGCTGAACCGTTGAAAAAGACCGGGTATGGTCAGTATCTGCTGAATCTGACCAAGGGATTAGTCTGATTTGACGAAGTAAGCAGTTTTCCTCTGCTTACTGTCGAGTGCCCTTTAACGTCTTATTGTTGCTGTAAAACAGGTACTTTGCTTATTGCAACGACAGGTCTTTTTGTTGAGCAAAAACATTTTTCAAAAATCCTGAAACCTTGACAGTGAATGAGTATTAGCGCTAAAAAACTCCTAGTTAATCATTGTGGTGGCCACTATAGGGCTATCAAAAACTCAAACGTGTAGAAGTCAAACAAATGAAAATAACTATCTCCGGAACAGGCTATGTTGGTCTCTCAAACGGTATTCTGATTGCACAAAACCATGAAGTGGTTGCGCTGGATATCGTGCAGGCAAAAGTGGACATGCTTAACCAGAAGAAGTCCCCGATCGTCGATAAAGAGATTGAAGAATACCTCGCGACCAAACCGCTGAACTTCCGCGCTACCACGGACAAAGAAGACGCTTACCGCGATGCGGATTTCGTCATCATCGCCACCCCAACCGACTACGATCCTAAAACTAACTACTTCAATACCTCAACCGTTGAAGCGGTGATCAAAGACGTTACGGCAATCAACCCGAACGCAGTGATGATCATCAAGTCGACGATTCCAGTGGGTTTCACCAAATCGATTAAAGAAGAGTTGGGTATTGATAATGTCTTCTTCTCGCCGGAATTTCTCCGCGAGGGCAGGGCGTTATACGATAACCTGCACCCATCCCGTATCGTGATTGGCGAGCGTTCCGAGCGTGCGGAGCGTTTTGCTGCACTGCTTCAGGAAGGCGCAATCAAAAAAGACATTCCGGTGCTGTTCACCGATTCCACAGAAGCTGAGGCCATTAAGCTTTTCGCCAATACCTATCTGGCGATGCGCGTGGCTTACTTCAACGAACTTGACAGCTATGCCGAGAGCTTAGGTCTGAACACCCGTCAGATCATCGAGGGCGTGTGTCTTGATCCGCGTATCGGTAACCATTACAACAACCCGTCCTTCGGTTACGGTGGCTACTGCCTGCCAAAAGATACCAAGCAGCTGCTGGCAAACTATCAGGCGGTGCCGAACAACCTGATTTCTGCCATTGTGGATGCCAACCGCACGCGTAAGGACTTCATCTCAGATTCCATTTTGGCGCGTCAGCCGAAAGTGGTGGGTGTATATCGTCTGATCATGAAGAGCGGTTCCGATAACTTCCGCGCTTCTTCCATTCAGGGGATCATGAAGCGTATTAAGGCGAAGGGCGTGCAGGTCATTATTTATGAACCGGCCATGCAGGAAGACGAGTTCTTCCATTCGCGTGTGATCCGCGATCTGGATGCATTCAAAAAAGAAGCGGACGTAATTATCTCCAACCGTATGGCGGAAGAGCTGGCGGACGTTAAAGATAAAGTCTATACCCGCGATTTGTTCGGCAGCGACTAATTAATATCGTGATATAAAAAAACCCGGCGCTCTGCCGGGTTTTTTGTTTTTAAACGGTATAGAAGTTGCGGTACCAGTCGACGAAGTTTTTCACGCCTTCTTTGACTGAGGTTTGTGGTTTAAACCCAATAACGTCATATAGCGCTTTGGTGTCCGCACTGGTCTCCAGCACGTCACCCGGCTGGATCGGCATCATATTTTTTACCGCTTCCTTGCCCAGCGCCTCTTCAAGTGCGGTAATGTAATCCATCAGTTCGACAGGTGAACTGTTACCGATGTTATACACGCGATACGGGGCAGAACTGGTTGCTGGCGAACCGGTTTCGACTGTCCAGTCGGCATCGGCCTGAGGAATGACGTCCTGTAGGCGAATAATCGCCTCCGCAATATCATCGATATAGGTGAAGTCGCGCTTCATCTTGCCGTAGTTGTATACGTCGATGCTGTTGCCTTCAATCATGGCTTTGGTGAATTTGAACAACGCCATGTCCGGGCGTCCCCACGGGCCATAGACGGTAAAGAAGCGCAGGCCAGTGGTCGGCAGGTTATACAGATGCGAATAGGTATGCGACATCAGCTCATTGGCTTTTTTGGTTGCGGCATAAAGGGATACCGGATGGTCTACGGAGTCGTCAGTAGAAAACGGCATCTTACGGTTGAGGCCGTAAACAGAACTGGATGACGCATACAGAAGATGCTGAACCTTATTGTGGCGACAGCCTTCCAGCACGTTCAGGTGACCTACCAGGTTAGCATCTGCGTAGGCATGCGGGTTTTCCAGCGAGTAACGCACGCCCGCCTGTGCGGCAAGATGGATCACGCGGTCAAATTTCTCATTGGCGAAGAGCGCAGCCATGCCCTCGCGGTCCGCTAAGTCCAGCTTGTGGAAGGTGAAACTCTCGGATTTGAGCAGTTCGAGGCGAGCGAGCTTGAGGTTAGGGTCATAGTAATCATTCAGATTATCAATCCCAACAACTTCATGCCCTGCATCAAGCAGGCGCTTGCTGACATGAGAACCGATAAAGCCCGCCGCACCCGTTACCAGAAATTTCATAGCTTCCCTCATTCACAGTGTTCTTGTTGATGTCCCAGGACATCAGAATCCGACTATGATAGCGCGTCGCACTTCACTTACATAACCCATCTTTCCGATATAACTCATCGGATTCTTATAGAAAAATCGCCAGCAACAGATACACTATGGATACAAGATTGTTTTTGCCCTTTTTCATCTGTTAGGGATTGTATGACGCACAACAACGATAACCTGGTCACACGCAACAATGGCCCGGAGCAAATTGATTTACTGGATTTAGTGCTACAGCTGTGGCGTGGTAAGTGGGTAATAGGGGCATTTGTTGCTGCTTTTATCGTTCTCGCCGTTATTTATATTACTGTAGCCAAAGAGAAATGGACGTCATCTGCTATCATTGCTCAACCTGATGCTGCTCAAATAGCTACCTATTCCAATGCGTTGAATATTCTTTATGGCGGTGCTGCACCGTCGATGCTTGATATTCAGAATCGTGCAATCGGTCGTTTCAACTCCTCGTTCTCTGCGTTAGCGCAGGCGCTGGAAAATCAGGATGTACCCGAGAAATTGACGATTGAGCCCACGTTTAAAGGGCAAGGATTACCCCTGACCGTAACCTATCAAGGCGAATCTGCCGAAGCGGCACAAAAACAGCTTGCTCAGTACATCCAGCAGGTTGACGAGCAGACAGCAAAGGAACTTACGCTTGACCTCAGAGATAACCTAAAACAGCAAATCACGACCTTGAATGACTCCCTCGCGAACCAGGAGAAAGTTGCTCAGGAGCAAAAGGAACTGCGTATCAAACAGATCTCTGAGGCGCTAAAAGACGCAGAAGCGGCGAAGATAAATACACCGCAGCTCCAGCAAACACAGGATGTCACTCAGGAAACTATGTTCCTGTTGGGCGCAGTAGCGTTAAAATCAATGGTTGATAACGAAGCGTCCCGACCGTTAGTCTTCCCCGGTTCCTACTACCAAGCCAAAAAGAACTTGTTGGATATTCAGAATCTTAACGTAAATCCGGACACGATTCATGTGTATCGTTACGTCATGAAACCGAATTTACCTATTTATCGTGACAGCCCTAAAAAGGCCCTCACCCTCATCCTTGCCGTTCTTCTCGGCGGGATCATCGGTTCTGCTGTCGTCCTTGGCCGTAATGCGCTGAGAAACTACAAGCCACGAGCCTGATTTACACATAAAAAAAGACCGGGTTTCCCCGGTCTTTTTTATTTATGCCGTTTCCGCAAATTCTCAATCACCGTCGTTAAATCCAGCTCCTGATCCTGGAGCAGCACCAGCAGGTGATACATCAAATCCGACGCTTCATTCGTCAGCTCCTCACGGTCATGCACGGTGGCCGCCAGCGCTGTTTCAACGCCTTCCTCACCCACCTTCTGCGCAATACGCTTGGTGCCGCTGGCGTACAGCTTCGCCGTGTACGAGCTCTCGGGATCCGCTGATTTACGCTCTGCCAGCAGCTGTTCCAGCTGATAGAGGAACAGCCACTGGTGGCTCGCCTCGCCGAAGCAGCTGCTGGTGCCTTTGTGACAGGTCGGCCCAATCGGGTTGACCAGCACCAGCAGGGTGTCATTGTCGCAGTCTGGCGTAATGCTGACCACGTTCAGGAAGTGGCCCGAGGTTTCCCCTTTCGTCCACAGGCGCTGTTTGGTGCGCGAGAAAAACGTCACCTTGCCGGTGTCGATCGTTTTTGCCAGTGCCTCCTGGTTCATGTATCCCAGCATCAGCACTTCGCCTGAAACGGCATGCTGTACAACCACCGGCAGTAATCCGTCAGTTTTTTCCCAGTCCAGCTGCGCCTGTTGTTGCTCTGTTAACATACCCTGATCTCCACGCCCTGGTCGGCCAGGTACGTTTTTAACTCACCAATATTGATAATCTGTTTGTGGAACACGGAAGCGGCCAGCGCGCCGTCTACGTTCGCATCGCGGAAGGCTTCAAGGAAGTGTTCCATGGTGCCCGCGCCGCCGGAAGCAATCAGCGGAACGTGGCAGACCGCGCGCACTTTTTTCAGCTGCTCGAGGTCGTAACCGTTGCGTACGCCGTCCTGGTTCATCATGTTCAGCACGATTTCACCTGCACCGCGTTTTTGTACTTCCTGCACCCACTCCAGCGTCTCCCATTGGGTGACGCGCGTGCGGCTTTCATCGCCGGTATACTGGTTGACGTGATATTTGCCCGATGCGGCATCAAACCAGGTGTCGATCCCCACGACAATGCACTGCACGCCAAAGCGATCCGCCAGACGCGTAATCAGCTCTGGATCGGCGAGCGCAGGGGAGTTAATGGAAATTTTGTCCGCACCGAAAGAGAGAATTTTCGCCGCATCGTCAGCAGATTTAATCCCCCCCGCCACGCAGAAGGGAATATCAATCACCTCTGCCACGCGCGCCACCCAGCTTTTGTCCACCACGCGGCCATCGCTGGAGGCGGTGATATCGTAAAATACCAGTTCGTCTGCGCCTTCTTCGGCATAGCGTTTTGCCAGCGGAACGATGTCGCCAATGATCTCGTGGTTGCGGAACTGCACGCCTTTTACAACCTGACCATCACGCACGTCCAGGCAGGGAATTATCCGTTTTGCCAGCATTGAATCGCCTCCTTCACCGTAAATTTGCCTTCCAGCAACGCGCGACCCACGATCACGCCGCGTACACCGCTTCCGCGCAGAGCGGCGATATCCGCCAGGTCGCCGATACCGCCAGACGACTGAAACGCCACCTGCGGATAACGCGCGCAAACCTCTTCATACAGCGAGACGTTAGAGCCTGCGAGCGTACCATCGCGTGAAATATCCGTGCACAGGACGTGCTTCAGCCCTACCGGAAGATACATCCCGACTAGCTCTTCCAGCGTTACGCCGGAGTTTTCCTGCCAGCCGCTGACCGCGACCTGCTTGTTACCCTGCGCGTCAATGCGCACATCCAGCGCCAGCACCAGCGCATCCGCACCGAAGCGGCGGAACCAGCCCTTGACCGTCTCAGGATCTTTCACTGCGGTCGAACCGACCACCACGCGCGCCACGCCCGCGTCCAGTAAGGCGGCAACATCGGCTTCCGTACGCACGCCGCCGCCTACCTGCACGGGGACGTCCGCGCCAGCCACCAGTGTTTTAAGCAGCGGGATCTGGCGCTTCGCCGGATCTTTCGCGCCGGTCAGATCGACCAGGTGCAACACCTCAGCGCCCTCGGCGGCGTAAGCCTGTAACCGCAGCAGCGGATCGTTGCCGTAGTCGCGCTGCTGCCCGTAATCGCCCTGGTGGAGACGAACAACCGTGCCGTCAATCAAATCTAAAGCGGGAATTATCATCACATCTCCAGGAAATTTTTCAGCAGTTGCGCACCGGCGGCGCCGGAGCGTTCCGGGTGAAACTGCACGCCGTAAAAGTTTTCTTTCTGCACGGCGGCGGTGAACGCCTCGCCGTAATTGCACTGGGCGATGGTGTAGGCATTCACGGGCATGGCGTAGCTGTGAACAAAATAGAAGTACGCGCCGTCTTCTATACCCTGGAACAGCCTGTTGCCCGCCTTCGGATAAACGCGGTTCCAGCCCATGTGCGGCAACGGCAGGCCGTGGTCGGTCATTTTCGGCACGTCTTCTTCTATAATGCCCAGCAGATCAACGCCGTTGCTCTCTTCGCTGCGGCGGCCAAGCAGCTGCATGCCGAGGCAAATGCCTAGCACCGGTTGAGTACAGGCTTTGATGAGATCCACCAGCTCGCGCTCATGGATCTGATCCATCGCCGCCTGGGCGGTGCCAACGCCCGGCAGAAAGAGTTTATCCGCGCGCAGCACCACGTCCGGGTCGCGGCTCACCACCGGCTCGTAGCCGTGGCGCATAATCGCCGACTGTACGGAGTTCAGGTTGGCGCATCCGGTGTCCAGAATCACCACGTTCATTACAGCACTCCTTTCGACGAGGGCAGGGCGTCACCTTCCACGCGGATCGCCTGGCGCAGGGTACGGCCAAAGGCTTTGAACAGGCTCTCGACGCGGTGGTGATCGTTTTTGCCTTTGGTTTTCAGGTGCAGCGTCAGGCCCATAGTGTAAGAAAGCGAGCGGAAGAAGTGCTCCACCATCTCGGTACTGAGATCGCCCACGCGCTGGTAGGTAAAGTCGGCTTTGTATTCCAGGTGCGGACGCCCGGAGATATCCATCGCGCAGCGCGCCAGGCACTCGTCCATCGGCAGCACAAAGCCGAAGCGGTTGATGCCGCGCTTGTCGCCGAGCGCCAGCTTCAGGGCTTCGCCCAGCGCCAGGCCGGTATCTTCCACGGTGTGGTGATCGTCGATATACAGGTCGCCCTTCACCGCGATTTCCATGCGGAAGCCGCCGTGCGTGGCGATTTGATCCAGCATGTGGTCAAAGAAACCGACGCCGGTGTGGATCTTGCTGCCGCCTTCGCGGTCGAGCCAGACCTTCACGTCGATCTGCGTCTCTTTGGTGTTGCGTTCAACGTGGGAATAGCGGTCGCGTCTGGTGAGCTGCTCGCCAATCATCGCCCAGTTTAGCGTGTCGCGGTTATAGCGCAGGCCCGCAATGCCCATGTTGTCCGCCAGCGTGATATCCGTGACGCGATCGCCGATCACATAGCTGTTGCCTTTATCCAGCGCCTCTTCCGCCAGATAACGTTCAACAAGCTTCACTTTTGGCTTGCGGCAGTCGCACTCGTCGGCAGGCATATGCGGGCAGATCAGCACTTCGTCGAAGGCGATGCCCTGCGAGGTCAGCACCTGCATCATCAGGTTGTGCGGGCCGTCAAAGTCCGCCTGTGGGAAGCTGTCGGTGCCAAGACCGTCCTGGTTGGTGATCATCACCAGCTTATAGCCTGCTTTCTGAAGCTTCAGCAGCACCGGGATCACGTCGGGTTCAAACGCCAGCTTGTCGAAACGATCGACCTGAAAATCGCTGGGTGGCTCCGAGATGATGGTGCCGTCACGATCGATAAAGAGATACTTCTGACTCATACTTTCTCCGCTTTCAGGGCGTCAATCACGCGCTGGCTCTCTGCACGGGTGCCAACGGTAATACGCAGGCAGCCGCTCAGGGTAGGTTGTTTATTCTGGTCTCGTAAGATAATGCCCTGATCCCACAACGATTTAAATATCGCGCTTGAGGCGGTGAAGCGCACCAGGATGTAGTTGGTTTCCGAGTCGAACACCTGCTCCACGCACGGAATCGTTTTCAGGGCATCGACAAGATACTGACGCTCTTCCAGGATCTGCGCCACACGCTCGCGCATCGCGCTGATGCCCTGCGGGGCCAGCGCCTGTGCCGCAATATCGGCAACCGGCGTTGAGAGCGGATACGGGGCAATCACTTTCAGCAGCAGGTCGATAACCGTTTTATTCGCCAGCGTAAATCCACAGCGAAGGCCGGCGAGGGCGAAGGCTTTGGAAAGGGTACGCAGCACAACGAGATGCGGATACTCCTCAAGCCAGCCTGTCAGCGTCGCCTGCGGGCAGAACTCAATGTAGGCTTCATCAGCGACGACCAGCGCCTTGCCGCGCGTCATCTCCAGCAGGGTGCGGATATCCTGCGGATGAATAATCTGCCCGGTGGGGTTGTTCGGGCTACAGACAAACACCACCTTCACGCCGTCGAGGTTATCGGCGATGCCCTGCAAATCCAGCTGCCAGTTGTCGAGCGCCTGTACGTTGCGGCACGCCACCCCAAAGGTTTCCGCGCTGACGCTGTACATCCCGTAGGTGGGCTGGCAGTACATCACCGCGTCTTTACCCGGTTCGCAGAACGCGCGGATCAGCAGCTCAATCCCTTCATCCGCCCCACGGCTGACCAGCACCTGCTCAGGCTTCACGCCTGCATACTGGGCATAGTTCTCGATCACCGCTTTCGGCTGACACTCCGGGTAGCGGTTCAGCGTCTGCTGCGAAAGCTCAAAGGCCACCGCCGTGGGATATTCGTTGGCATTCAGCCAGACGTCGCCGTTCCCGCCCAGACGACGCGCAGACTGATAGGGCGTCAGGCGACGGACATTTTCGCGGGCTAATTCTTCGATGTTCATGCTTGCTCCTTCAGGGCGGCAACGCGCAGCGTCACGGCATTTTTGTGGGCAGTCAGGCGCTCGGCGGCGGCCAGGGTTTCAATGGTCGACGCCAGCGAGGCAAATCCCTCGCGGGAGAGTTCCTGCACGGTCATGCGCTTCTGGAAATCCGCCAGCCCCAGGCTGGAGCAGGTTGAGGTATAGCCATACGTCGGCAGCACGTGGTTGGTGCCGGAGGCGTAATCCCCGGCGGATTCCGGTGACCAGTCGCCGAGGAACACCGAACCTGCGTTGGTTATGCTGTCGACCAGATCGCGCGCATTGCGGGTCTGAATAATCAGGTGCTCAGGACCGTACTGGTTGGAGATGGCGATGCACTGGTCAAGATCGCGGGCCACAATCAGGCGGCTGGCGGATAGCGCCTGACGCGCCGTTTCCGCACGCGGCAGGTCAGCCAGCTGACGCTCAACGGCGTCGCCCACGCGTTTTGCCATGTCGGCATCTGGCGTCAGTAAAATCACCTGTGAGTCAGGGCCGTGCTCGGCCTGCGAGAGCAGGTCAGAGGCCACGAAATCCGGTGTAGCGCCGCTGTCGGCAATCACCAGCACTTCAGACGGCCCGGCAGGCATATCAATCGCCGCGCCGTCCAGACGCTGGCTGACCTGACGCTTCGCTTCGGTCACGTAGGCATTGCCCGGGCCAAAGATTTTGTCGACCTTAGGAATGGAACCCGTCCCGAACGCCAGGGCGGAAATCGCCTGCGCACCGCCCACTTTATAGATCGCCTGCACGCCGCACAGCTTCGCCGCATACAGGATCTCATCGGCGATCGGTGGCGGAGAGCAGAGCACCACCTTCTGACAACCGGCAATACGTGCCGGGGTGGCCAGCATCAGGACGGTCGAAAAAAGCGGGGCAGAGCCGCCGGGAATATAGAGGCCGACGGACGCCACCGGACGCGTCACCTGCTGGCAGCGTACGCCGGGCAGGGTTTCCACATCCACCGCCTGCAATTTCTGCGCGGTGTGGAAGGTATCAATATTTTTCACCGCGACGGCCATCGCCTGTTTGATGTCATCACCCAGACGATTGCTGGCATCAATGATTTCCTGCTCGGTAACCTGTAACGCGTCGACCTCAGTTTTATCAAACTTCGCGCTGTACTCGCGCAGCGCATCGTCCCCGCGGGCTTTGACGTTATCGAGGATCTCCGCCACGGTGCGGGTGATGCTCTCCGAGGCGGAAATTGCCGGGCGCATCAGCAGCTCGCGCTGTTGCGCGTCGCTACAGGTATTCCAGTCGATGATTGTGTTAAAGCTCATGGTCGTTACTCCATCATCTTCTCAATTGGCAGCACCAGAATGGAGCTTGCGCCCAGCGCCTTCAGCTTTTCCATCGTTTCCCAGAACAGGGTTTCGCTGCTCACCATGTGCATCGCCACGCGCTGCTGGTCGCCCGCCAGCGGCAGAATGGTTGGGCGCTCAGCGCCTGGCAGCAGGGCAATCACTTCGTCCAGGCGCTCGGTTGGCGCATGCATCATGATGTATTTGGATTCGCGCGCCTGAATCACGCCCTGAATACGGGTCAGCAGCTTGTCGATGAGCTGCTGTTTGGCGTCGGCCATCTCGCCGTCGCGCTGGATAAGGCACGCTTTGGAGCGGTAGATCACCTCCACTTCGCGCAGGCCGTTCGCTTCCAGCGTGGCGCCGGTGGAGACGAGGTCACAGATGGCATCAGCCAGGCCCGCACGCGGCGCCACTTCAACGGAGCCATTCAGCAGACAGGATTTAAACTGCACGCCTTTTTGATCGAGGTAACGCTTCAGCAGGTGAGGGTAAGAGGTGGCGATACGTTTGCCGTTCAGTGCGGCCGGGCCGTCCCAGGCTTCATCGACCGGCGTAGCCAGCGACAGGCGGCAGCCGCCAAAGTCCAGACGACGCAGGGTAAAGTAGCGCGGATCTTCGCCCTGCGCGCGGCGGGTTAATAACTCTTCTTCCAGTACGTTTTCGCCAATGATGCCGAGGTCAACGACGCCATCCATCACCAGGCCCGGGATATCGTCATCACGTACGCGCAGAATGTCGATCGGCATATTTTCAGCCAGGGCGATCAGGCGCTGGGTGTGCAGGTTGATTTTAATCCCGCAGCGGGCCAGCAGTTCGCGTGAATCGTCGCTTAAACGGCCTGATTTTTGAATAGCTATGCGTAAACGTGAGTTATCTAACATTCTGTGTTCCTCATTAACCTGTTTTAACCTGTCTGAGTGCGGTCCAAAAAAAAGCCCCCGGAAGAAGATCTTCCGGGGGCTTTTTCATGCGTTCATGCACCACTGGAAGATCCAAACGTCTTCCAGCACACATCGCCTGAAAGACTAGTCAGGATGATGGTGATGATGGTGGTTTTTAAAAGGAACGCGTGTCATATAAATTCTCGTTGAATGCTTATGCATTTGATGTCTTTTAACCTAAACCAGTTGTACGCCATAAAGCAAGGGCTTTTTTTGATCATTAATTCATTTCATATTGATGGTATGAATTGTGCGTTCCACCAGGCTGGCGTAGCCTTATAACAAGCGTCGTTAAGCGGAGAATGTCATGAAAAAGGTCGCGATTGTCGGGTTAGGGTGGTTAGGAATGCCACTGGCGATGTCATTAGCCGCGAAAGGCTGGCAGGTGACAGGGAGTAAGACCACCCGGGATGGGGTTGAAGCGGCACGCATGTGCGGCATTGATGGTGTCGAGCTGCGTCTCGAACCCGAGCTTATCTGCGATACCGACGAGCTGGATGAACTGATGAATGTGGACGCGCTGGTCATTACCTTACCGGCGCGGCGCAGCGGCCCGGGTGAGTCTTTTTACTTGCAGGCGGTGCAGGAGATTGTCGACAGCGCCCTGGCGCACCATATCCCGCGTATCATTTTCACCAGCTCCACCTCCGTCTATGGCGATATCGACGGTACGGCGAAAGAAAACACCGAGCGCCGTCCGGTGACCGCCAGCGGCCGGGTGCTGAAAGAGCTGGAAGACTGGCTGCACAATCTGCCGGGGACGCAGGTGGATATCTTACGTCTGGCTGGGCTGGTGGGGCCGGGCCGTCATCCGGGGCGTTTCTTTGCCGGTAAATCTGCGCCGGATGGCCAGCACGGGGTGAATCTTGTGCATCTTGAGGATGTTATCGGCGCCATAGAACTGCTTTTGCAGGCTCCGAAAGGGGGGCACATCTATAATATATGTGCGCCTTCGCATCCGCCGCGCAGTACCTTTTATCCGCTGATGGCGCGCCAGCTGGGTCTGGCGCCGCCGGTATTCAGTGAGGCGCAGGGGGAACGCAAAGGCAAAATTATTGATGGCAATCGTATTTGCCATGAACTGGGATTTGAATATCAGTATCCCGATCCGCTGGTTATGCCCATGGAATAATTGCGCCGGCGGAGACAATCGCACACCGCAAGGGGGCGAAGATGAAACCGCTGCTGGATGTTCTTGTTATTCTGGATGCGCTGGAAAAAGAGGGGAGCTTTGCCGCCGCCTCGGCGAAGCTCTATAAAACCCCTTCGGCTCTGAGCTACACCGTGCAAAAGCTCGAGAGCGATCTTAATATCCAAATCCTTGACCGCACCGGGCATCGCGCGCGTTTCACCCGCACAGGGCAGATGCTGCTGGAAAAAGGGCGTGACGTGCTGCATACGGTTCGCGAGCTGGAAAAACAGGCCGTCAAACTTCACCAGGGCTGGGAAAATGAGCTGGTGATTGGGGTTGATGATACTTTCCCTTTCTCCCTGCTTACTCCGCTTATTGAGGCGTTCTATCAGCGCCATAGCGTCACGCGGCTGGTTTTTATTAATGGCGTGCTGGGCGGTTCCTGGGAGGCCCTGACGCAGGGCAGGGCGGATATCATCGTCGGGGCGCTGCATGAGCCTCCCCAGTTAAGTGAATTTGGTTTTGCGCGGCTGGGCGTTCTGGAGCAGATTTTTGCCGTTGCGCCTCATCACCCGCTGGCGAATGAACCGGAGCCTGTTACCCGACGCGTCATTAAAAACTATCGCGCCATTGTGGTTGGAGACAGCTCTCGCCCCGAATGCGGCATTTCATCGCAGCTGCTGGATGAGCAGGAGGCCATCACCGTTTTTGATTTTAAAACCAAGCTGGAACTGCAAATAAGCGGCCTGGGGTGCGGTTACCTTCCCCGTTATTTAGCGCAGCGGTTTATTGACAGCGGAGCGCTGGTGGAAAAACAGGTTTTAGCGCAGAGCAGTAACGAATCGGTATGGGTGGGCTGGAATGAACAGACCGCCGGGCTTGCCAGCGCCTGGTGGCGAGACGAAATTTTAGCAAATAGTGCTATCGCTACAGTTTACACTCAGGCAGGTGATGGGAAATCAATCAGTTAGTAAAATTAATTTATGGGCAGGTTTCTCAATGTATTGCCTTTTGTATCTGGAATAGGGCAAAATGCCGCCGCTGCAAACAAATGAATAATCGACGATATAAAAGGCGTCGGTTATTTTTTTTTGCATGTACGAAACGAAACTAAAAACCAAGAGGCCGGGCTTCGTACCGGATAGATATTTACTAAAATCCGACAGTTGTTGTCGCTGAGGAAGAAAGAAATGGGGCAATTTTTCGCTTACGTGGCGGTTATTACCGTAAAGGAGAATAACTATGTCGCATAACGCAACTCCAAACACCTCTCGCGTGGAATTACGTAAAACGCTTACGTTGATTCCGGTTGTTATGATGGGCCTTGCCTATATGCAACCGATGACGCTGTTCGATACATTCGGTATCGTATCAGGCCTTACTGACGGTCACGTTGCAACGGCGTACGCCTTTGCGCTGGTCGCCATCCTCTTTACAGCGCTGAGCTACGGTAAACTGGTTCGCCGTTTCCCGTCCGCAGGCTCTGCGTACACCTATGCTCAGAAATCCATTAGCCCGGCGGTTGGCTTTATGGTGGGCTGGTCATCACTGCTGGACTACCTGTTCATGCCGATGATCAACATTCTGCTGGCAAAAATTTACTTCGAAGCGCTGGTACCTTCCGTGCCGTCGTGGATCTTCGTTGTGGCGCTGGTGGCCTTTATGACCATCTCTAACCTGCGCAGCATCAAGACCGTGGCTAACTTCAACACCCTGATTGTGATCCTTCAGATGGGGATTGTTGCGGTTATCGTTGGGCTGATCATCTACGGCGTTTCCCACGGTGAAGGTGCAGGTACGCTGACCAGCACCCGTCCGTTCTGGTCTGAAGGCGCGCACGTAGTACCGATGATCACCGGTGCAACTATCCTGTGCTTCTCGTTCCTGGGCTTCGACGGTATCTCTTCTCTGTCTGAAGAGACCAAAGACGCTGAGCGCGTGATCCCGAAAGCGATTTTCCTGACCGCGCTGATTGGCGGCCTGATCTTCATCGGTGCGTCTTACTTCTTACAGCTGTACTTCCCGGATATCTCTCGCTTTAAAGATCCGGATGCATCACAGCCTGAAATTATGCTGTACGTGGCGGGTAAAACCTTCCAGTGGGGCGTGCTGATCTTCTCCAGCGTCACCGTACTGGCTTCCGGTATGGCAGCGCACGCGGGCGTTTCTCGTCTGATGTACGTGATGGGCCGTGACGGTGTGTTCCCAACCCGCTTCTTCGGTTACGTGCATCCTAAATGGCGTACCCCGGCGTGGAACGTGCTGCTGGTGGGCGCGATTGCCCTGCTGGCGATTAAATTCGACCTGGTAACGGCCACTGCGCTGATTAACTTTGGTGCGCTGGTGGCGTTTACCTTCGTTAACCTCTCCGTGATTTCGCAGTTCTGGATCCGTGAGAAGCGCAACAAGACGCTGAAGGACCACATCAACTATCTGGTGCTGCCAGTGTGTGGTGCCCTGACGGTGGGCGCCCTGTGGATCAACCTGGAAGAGAGCTCAATGGTTCTGGGTCTGATCTGGGGTGCAATCGGCCTGATTTACCTGGCCTGCGTGACCAGAAGCTTCCGCAACCCGGTTCCTCAGTACGAAGACGTCGCGTAAGACTGTGTCGGGTGGCGGCTATGCTCAACCCGACCTACAGTTTCGTAGGCCGGGTAATCGTTAGCGCCACCCGGCAAAAAAAAGCCGGAGACATCGCCTCCGGCTTTTTTGTACCCGCTATTCAGACAATTTCTTGCGCATACTGGAACAGCGCTTTCAGCAGCGCCTGCTTCTCAGCATTCCCTTCATACTGACCGTAAAGCATCTCCAGCTCCTGGGCGTAGCTATTAAGAAACTCCGGTGTAAATACGTTGCGCCGATGCTGTAACCAGCGTTCCTGCTCTGCTTCATCCAGCGTGCCGGGATAGTTACGCGCGCGATAATTAAACATCAGCTTCTCAATGCGCTTATCTGCGAAGGTGATATCCAGCGCGGGCAGGTTACGCGGGTCGGTTTGCAGCACGATGTTCATCGCCGCGCGATCGGCATCGCTGAAGAAGCCGTTATAAAGCTGCGCATCCACATTCTCAGACGGCACGAACGGCTCTGCTTCGGCAAAAATGGCGACGACTTTCTCGCGCACCTGCGGGTTGTCACGCAGCATTTTCAGGTTGTCGAGGCAGTGCTGACGGTTTATCCCCAGCCGGTCGGCGTCTTCCGGGCGCAGCGTGTTGGCCTGCGCCAGCACCGGGCACTTATTGATATGCACCAGTTTAACCGGTACGGCTGGTAGGTCACCCAGCGCCTCTTTCGGGGTATAGAGCCGTTCACGTAAGGTGTCGCTGTCAAGCTCAAGCAGCGGCGAGATATCCCCGGCGAGATCCACCATGATGACGGCGTTACGGTTGTCCGGATGCCAGGCAAGCGGCGCCACCCAGCTTGTGTTCCCGCGCCACGCCCCAAACATCCCTGAAATATGCACCAGCGGTTTCATCTGCGGCACGTCAATCAGCGTCATCAGCTTTTGCTTGCTGCGATGGCTCAACAGATACTCAAACAGGCGCGGCTGCGCGGTTTTTACAAGTTTCGCCATAGCGATGGTCGCGTAAACGTCTGCCATCGCGTCGTGGGCGTTGCTGTGCTCGATGCCGTTGGCGCGCGTCAGGTGTTCCAGCCGGAAGCTGGTCAGCCCTTCCTCATTCTCCGGCCAGTTGATCCCTTCCGGGCGCAGGGCATAACAGGCGCGCATGATGTCGAGTAAATCCCATCGCGAGTTGCGGTTCTGCCAGCTCCAGGCGTACGGATCGTAGAAGTTGCGATAGAAGATATTGCGCGTCACTTCATCGTCAAAACGGATGTTGTTATAACCCACCACGCAGGTATTGGGCACCGTGAACAGGTCGTGGATGCGACGAGCAAATTCTGCTTCGCTAACGCCTTTATCCCGCGCTTCCTGAGGCGTGATACCCGTCACCATCACCGCGCCCGGCTGCGGCAGATAGTCATCGGCGGGTTTACAGTAAAACACCTCGGGTTCGCCGATGACGTTAAATTCGTCATCGGTACGGATAGCCGCAAACTGCGCCGGTCGGTCCAGCGCCGGATGGGTGCCAAAGGTTTCGTAATCGTGGAACAAAAAAGTCGAGCGCGCGGCAGAGTCAGACACCAGTAATCTCATCCTGTTAAAAATTGACGTCTCTATGGTAAACGATTGGGGTGAGCAGTCCGAATAAAAAGCATCGTCAGGCAAGAAATTTGCGAGATTTGTTCCGAAAAAATCTGCGCGTTGTCACATTTTTTTGCAATTAAGGCAGGTAACGACATCAGAACTCCCGTAAAAAGGTCATCGATTTTTACTGACCTGAGGATATACCGTTGAAACGCCGTCTGTTTATTGCTGTTTCTTTACTCGCTTCGAGTATTTCATCCGCGCTGGCTGCCGAGCCGCTGGATTTTTCACCTCAGCCGCCTGCCATCCAGGCTGGCTCCTGGGTATTGATGGATTACACCACGGGTCAAATCTTAACGGCGGGCAACGAACATCAGCAGCGTAATCCGGCGAGCCTGACCAAACTGATGACGGGGTACGTTGTCGATCGTGCCATTGATAGCCACCGCATCAGCCCCGATGACATTGTGACGGTCGGACGTGACGCCTGGGCAAAAGGCAATCCGGTCTTTGACGGTTCGTCGCTGATGTTTCTGAAGGAGGGCGATCGGGTTTCCGTGCGCGATCTCAGCCGCGGCCTGATTGTTGATTCCGGCAATGACGCCTGCGTGGCGCTGGCGGATCACGTGGCGGGCGGTCAGCCGCAGTTCGTCAGGATGATGAATGACTACGTTGAAAAGCTGAACCTGCGCGATACCCACTTCGAAACCGTACACGGGCTGGATGCACCGGGTCAGCACAGCTCCGCTTACGATCTCGCCGTGCTTTCCCGGGCCATCATTCACGGCGAGCCTGAGTTCTACCACATGTACAGCGAAAAGAGCCTGACCTGGAACGGCATCACCCAGCAGAACCGCAACGGCCTGCTGTGGGATAAGACCATGAACGTGGATGGCCTGAAAACGGGACACACCTCGGGCGCGGGCTTTAACCTGATTGCCTCCGCGGTGGACGGTCAGCGTCGACTGATTGCGGTGGTGATGGGGGCAGACAGCCCGAAAGGACGTGAAGATCAGGCGCGCAAGCTGCTGCACTGGGGACAGCAAAATTTTGATACGGTGCAGATCCTGCATAACGGTAAAAAGGTGGGAACCGAGCGCATCTGGTACGGCGATAAAGAGCAGATCGCGCTGGGCACGGATCAGGACTTCTGGCTGGCATTACCCAAATCGGAAGTGCCAAACATCAAGGCGAAATACGTGATGGATAAAAAAGAGCTGGAAGCGCCGATCGCCGCGCATCAGCGGGTAGGGGAGATCCAGCTGTACGATCGTGACAAGGTGGTCGCGCACTGGCCATTGGTTACGCTGGAAAGCGTTGAAAAGGGCGGCCTTTTCTCCCGCCTCGGCGATTATCTGCATCATAAACTCTAACCTTTTCGGGCAGACTGGCAGTGTTGCGAGTCTGCTCACATAATAAACACTCCTGCTTTGCCGATAATCTCGATTCTGCTTTACAGTGTATATATATACAGTAATAAACGGAGGCAGCATGGACTACAGCATCAGGCAGCAACAGAAACGTACGATCGCTGGCTTTCATCTCGTGGGGCCGTGGGAAAAGACGGTCAAGCAGGGATTTGAACAGCTGGTCATGTGGGTAGACGGGCGTCATATTCAGCCGCAGGAGTGGGTGGCCGTTTATTATGACAATCCGGATGACGTGCCGGCAGAAAAGCTCCGCTGCGTTACCGCCGTAACGGTAGCGGACGATTTCACTATCCCTGAGAACAGCGAAGGGGTGATGATGACCGAAATTGCTGCCGGAGAGTACGCTATTGCCGCCGCGCGCGTTGAAAATCATGATTTCGCCACTCCGTGGTATCAGTTCTTCAACTCCCTGCTGGAAGACAGCAAATTCCAGATCGCGGCAAAACCCTGCTTTGAACGCTATCTGAACGATGGCAATGCTGACGGCTACTGGGATATTGAGATGTTTGTACCGGTAGAGCACAAAGTGGGATAATCCTGCGGAATGCAGGGTTTTTCAGCCGGGCGCGATCCACCCGGCTGAAAACACAGTACAATTGTGGTTTGCCGTAGAGCTGGAGACGGGTGTGCGCCCCGACAAGTCATTAACCCCTTTTGAAATTCGGTTATACAAACATTATCGCGTGGTGCACGGTTGCCGCATTGCGCTGGCGTTTGTGTTGACCTTCGTACTGGTTCGTTTGCTGGATATCCCGGAAGGGACGTGGCCGCTGATCACGCTGGTGGTGGTGATGGGGCCAATCTCATTCTGGGGGAACGTGGTCCCTCGCGCTTTCGAACGCATAGGCGGCACCGTTTTAGGCTCGGCGCTTGGGCTTATCGCCCTGAAGCTGGAGCTGATCTCGTTTCCGTTCATGTTGCTGTGGTGCGCGGTGGCGATGTTTCTTTGTGGATGGCTGGCCCTCGGCAAGAAACCGTATCAGGCGCTGCTGATTGGCATTACGCTCGCGGTTGTGGTCGGCGCACCGGCGGGCGATATGACCACCGCATTGTGGCGAAGCGGGGACGTGATCCTCGGCTCGTTGCTCGCCATGCTGTTTACCGGCATCTGGCCGCAGCGTGCCTTCCTGCACTGGCGCATTCAGATGGCAAACTACGTCACGGCATTTAACCGGGTCTACCAGGCCGGGTTTTCGCCGAATCTGATCGAGCGTCCGCGGCTGGAAAAGCACCTGCAAAAAATCCTCAATGATGTGGTCAAAATGCGTGGGTTAATTACGCCAGCAAGCAAAGAAACCCATATCCAGAAAGCCATTTTTGAAGCTATTCAGACGGTCAGCCGTAATCTGGTCTGTATGCTTGAACTGCAAATCAATGCCCACTGGGCCTCACGCCCCAGCCATCTTCTGATGCTCAACGCGCATACGCTGAAAGAGACGCAGCAGATGACGCAACAAACCCTGCTGACCATCGCCCATGCGCTCTACGAAGGTAACCCGCAGCCGATACGGGCGAACAGCGAGCGGCTAAACGAAATCGTCGCCGAGCTTAAACAGCTGATGAATGAGCGCCAGGGCGACAATGTGGCGGAAACGCCCATCCATGGTTATGTCTGGCTGAGTATGGAGCTGGCGCGACAGCTGGAGTTGTTATCGCAGCTGATTTGCCGGGCACTGCGCAAATAAAAAGCGTATGTGATGCCTGCTGCTTCGATTCAGCAACAATTAGGGTTATGATGGTTTTAAACGATATACTCATTGTCATTCGCAGCCGCTGTCTGTTAAAACGGTTGCTTTAACGAATCCGAATCTCACATTATCAGGGGTGTAAAAATGGAAACTACCAAGCCTTCGTTCCAGGATGTTCTGGAGTTCGTCCGCCTGTTCCGCCGCAAAAACAAGCTACAGCGCGAAATCCAGGACGTAGAGAAGAAGATCCGTGACAACCAGAAACGTGTCCTGCTGCTGGACAACCTGAGCGACTACATCAAGCCTGGCATGAGCGTTGAAGCTATTCAGGGCATCATCGCCAGCATGAAGAGCGATTATGAAGATCGCGTTGATGACTACATCATCAAAAACGCTGAACTGTCCAAAGAACGTCGCGACATCTCCAAGAAGCTGAAAGTGATGGGCGAAATCAAAAACGTCGACGCGAAAGGCGAGTAATCGCACACTCTGTTGCCCGGTGGCGCTGCGCTTACCGGGCCTTCAGGACTGTTATCACGTAGGTCGGGTAAGGCGAAGCCGCCACCCGACAATTTTACCGAACGCAGAAAAGCAAAAAGCCTGCTTTAAAAGCAGGCTTTTTAAATTTGGCTCCTCTGACTGGACTCGAACCAGTGACATACGGATTAACAGTCCGCCGTTCTACCGACTGAACTACAGAGGAATCGTTGTGGAGGCTTATCTTAGCGGCGAAAAAACTTTTGTCAAACCTGATCTCAGGCAAAAGCGTTTGTTTGATGATTCTGTCGTCATTTTGTTGTAAATCCACACATAATTTTATGGAAAATACTTTGCAGGATACGCATTTCTGCCCCATCATTTGAAATGGAGTTTCAACTTTCTCGCTAAGGTCCATTTTGAACGTCACCGCACCCCTACGCCAGGCGATTATGCGCACGCCCTGGTATGCAAAACGTAAGAGTTATCGAGTTCTCTTCTGGCGTGAAATCACCCCCCTTGCTGTGCCTATTTTCCTGGAGAATACCTGCGTCCTGCTAATGGGCGTGCTGAGCACCTTTCTGGTGAGCTGGCTCGGTAAAGAAGCCATGGCCGGGGTAGGGCTGGCGGACAGTTTCAACATGGTGGTGATGTCCTTCTTTGCCGCTATCGATCTCGGTACGACGGTGGTGGTGGCGTTTAGCCTGGGCAAGCTTGATCCGAAGCGTGCCCGCGAAGCGGCCAGACAGTCGCTAATGATCATGACCCTCTTTTCGATCATCCTTGCGGCGGTTATCCATTATTACGGCAAAGAAATTATCGACATTGTCGCGGGAGAAGCGACCAGTGAGGTGAAGGATCTGGCTCTCACCTACCTGGAAATGACGGTGCTGAGTTATCCGGCGGCGGCCATCGCGCTGATTGGTAGCGGTGCGCTTCGTGGAGCAGGAAATACCAAAATTCCGCTGCTGATCAACGGCGGCATGAACATCCTGAATATCATTATCAGCAGCGTTTTGATTTACGGCGTCTTTTCCTGGGAGGGGCTGGGCTTTGTCGGCGCGGGTTTAGGGCTGACCATTTCCCGCTATATTGGTGCGGCGGCGATAATTGGCGTACTGATGGCGGGAATTACGCCATCGCTGCGCCTGACGCTGAAAAGCTATTTCCGTCCGCTTAACTTCGCCATTATCTGGGAAGTGATGGGGATCGGGATTCCGGCCAGCATCGAATCCGTGTTGTTTAACGGTGGGAAACTGCTGACGCAGATGTTTGTTGCCGGGATGGGAACAGACGTCATCGCCGGCAACTTTATTGCCTTCTCCATCGCCTCGCTCATTAACCTGCCGGGGAACGCGCTGGGGTCGGCGTCGACGATCATCACCGGCAGACGTCTCGGAAAGGGGCAGATAGGGCAGGCGGAACGGCAGCTTCGGCATGTCTTCTGGCTTTCAACCATTGGGCTGACGGCGATTGCGTGGGGAACTGCGCCTTTTGCCGGGCTGATGGCCTCGTTTTATACGCATGAAAATGACGTGAAAGAGGTCGTGAAGGTGCTCATTTGGCTCAACGCGGCGTTTATGCCAATTTGGGCCGCCTCCTGGGTACTTCCTGCCGGGCTGAAAGGGGCGCGCGATGCCCGGTTTGCGATGTGGGTCTCCATGCTCGGTATGTGGGGCTGTCGCGTCGTGGCGGGCTACACGCTGGGGGTAATGTTAGGTATGGGCGTTGTCGGCGTCTGGCTGGGGATGTTCCTTGACTGGGCCGTGCGCGGCGCGCTGTTTTACTGGCGCATGGTGAGCGGGCGCTGGCTGTGGAAATATCCGCGAAAAAAACAGGAGCAGGAGGTTTCGGAAACGGCAAGTGCCTGACAAATGTGCGAAGTGGAGAATAAATCGGCAAACGATTGAAAATCTGCATTCACCCTTTGACATCCTCAGGGCGCATCGATAATATGCGCCCCGTTCACACGATTCCTCTGTAGTTCAGTCGGTAGAACGGCGGACTGTTAATCCGTATGTCACTGGTTCGAGTCCAGTCAGAGGAGCCAAATTTAAAAAGCCTGCTTTTAAAGCAGGCTTTTTGCTTTTCTGCGTTCGTGAAATCGTCGGGTGGCGCTCCGCTTACCCGACCTACGGAATCCCAGGCCGGGTGAGTGGTGTGCGTGATGTGTCCTTGTTATCAGCGGAACGGTGGCTCATTAAAGGTGCGCAGCTTGCGGGAATGCAGTTTGTCTCCCTCTGCACGCAGTAAATCGATGGCGCGAATACCAATCTGAAGGTGCTCTGAGATCGCCCCTTCGTAGAAACGGTTCGCCTGGCCCGGCAGTTTGATCTCGCCGTGCAGCGGTTTATCGGACACGCACAGCAGCGTGCCGTAAGGGACGCGGAAGCGGTAGCCCTGGGCGGCAATGGTGGCGCTTTCCATATCGATTGCGACCGCACGGCTGAGGTTGAAACGCAGGGCGGAGGCGGAATAGCGCAGCTCCCAGTTACGATCGTCGGTGGTGACGACCGTACCGGTACGCAGGCGCTGCTTCACCTCTTCACCCGGCATGCCGCTCACCTCTTTGGTGGCGTCGTACAGGGCGCGCTGCACTTCCGCGATACTCGGGATAGGAATATCCGGCGGCAGAACCGCGTCAAGGACATGGTCGTCACGCAGATAAGCGTGGGCGAGGACGTAATCGCCAATCAGCTGGCTTTCACGCAGGCCGCCGCAGTGGCCGATCATCAGCCAGACGTCCGGGCGCAGTACCGCCAGATGGTCGCAGATGGTTTTCGCATTCGACGGGCCAACGCCGATGTTAATCAGCGTAATGCCCTGACCGTCGGCGGTGATCAGGTGCCAGGCTGGCATCTGGTGCTTTTTCCACGCCAGATCGGAGATGGCCTCTTCCGGTGCTTCGGTTTCGGCGGTGATCCAGATCCCGCCCGCGCAGGAGAGGGCGATGTAAGGGCTGTCCGGGTCGAGGATCTGGCTACAGCCCCAGCGGACAAATTCGTCCACGTAGCGGGTGTAATTGGTAAACAGCACGAACGGCTGGAAATGTTCGGCTGGGGTGCCGGTGTAGTGGCGCAGGCGTGCCAGCGAGAAATCGACACGGCGGGCATCAAAGTGCGACAGCGGTGAAAACTCTGCCGGGTGATAGATCCCGTCCGCCGTCTCATCGCCAATCTGCGACAGCTCAGTGGTCGGGAAGTGGCGGGTCAGCCCCGCGCTCATGGAGCGATCCAGCGTCAGCGCCGAGCCGTCTATCACGTACGGGTAAGGGATCTCGTGCAGGGACGGCTCAACGCTGATATGCGCGCCGTAATCCTGATACAGCAGGGTAAGCTGCTCTTCCAGATAGGGGCGGAACAGCGCTGGTCGCGTGATGGTCGTGCTGTAACAGCCGGAGTGGGTGAAACGCGCATAGGCGCGGGTTTTTGGATTGCTGCTGGCGCTGCCGTCCCAGGTGACAGAGAGCGATGGATAAACAAAAAGGCCCTGGGTTCTGGCCTTTTCATCGGGAAGTTTCCCTGTTTCGATATAGTCACTGATGGCGCTGCGCAGTGCATTGACGGACTGTTCATACAGCGCGTCGAGTTTTTCCAGCGCCTGAGCCGGGGTCAGGCTGGAGCCCTTATTATTCATGTCTGTCTCCTTGTTCCACAGGTGTGCGGCTTTACCCGATAGTATGTCACACGCCTGTGAAACAAAAGTGAGGAGATCAGCTGTGCGCGGTTTCCTTCATCAACAGGGCGGTGGCGGCAGAAAGCAGGCAACCCGCCAGCAGATAAATCGCCACGCTGTGCCAGTTACCGCCGGAAAACGTCACCAGCGCGGCGGCGATAAACGGTGTAAACCCGCCGCCGACCACGCTCGCCACCTGATATCCCACGCCCGCGCCGCTGTAACGGTAGCTTGCGCCAAACAGCTCGGTAAACATTGGCTGCTGCACGCAGACCACCATATCGTGAGCGATGTTCGCAAGCATGATCGCGAAGAAGACAATCCAGAAGACCGACTGTGCCTCCAGCGCCATAAAGAACGGCCAGGCGCTGAGTGTGCCGATGAGCGCCCCGGTGATATACACCCGTCGACGGCCAAAGCGATCCGCCAGCCAGGCGAAGCAGGGGATGGTCAGGCAGCTGATCCCGCCCACCACCAGGCCAATATTCAGGAACAATTCCCGCGGCAGGCCGAGGTTTTGCGTGGAATAGTTCAGGGCAAAGGCGGTGACGATATACATCGTCAGCAGTTCGCACAGGCGCAGGGCGATGATTTTCAGAAAAGCGCCAGGGTGCTGCACCAGCGCTTCCATCACCGGCAGCCGTTTTTTCGCGACCGGTTTTTCGCGCTGCTGCCGCTCAAACTCAGCCGACTCTTCCATGCCGTTACGGATCCACAGGGCCACCACGACCAGCACAATGCTGAAGATAAACGGAATACGCCAGCCCCAGCTCAGGAACTGCTCGTCTGTCGTGAGCTGGCTTATTAGCGACACCAGGCCCGTGGAGAGCAGCAGACCCACGCCATAACCCACCTGCACGCCGCTGCTGTAAAACGCTTTCTTATTCTTCGGCGCGCTTTCCACGGACAGCAATGCCGCGCCGCCCCATTCACCGCCGACGGCAAAGCCCTGAATGGCGCGCAGCGTCACCAGCAACACCGGAGCCCACCAGCCAATCGAGGCAAAGGAGGGCAAAATACCGATCAGCGCGGTGGCAATGCCCATCATCCAGACGGTGAGCATCAGCATACGTTTCCGGCCAAGGCGGTCACCGAAGTGGCCGAAAATTACCCCACCCAGCGGACGAAACAGAAAACCGACGCCGAAGGTGGCAAACGCAGCAAGCGTGCCCATGGCGGGGCTGATCTGGGGAAAGAATTCACGGTTAAAGACCAGCGCAGCGGTAATACCGTAGAGCAGAAAGTCATACCAGTCGACGACGGCGCCTGCGAAGCTACCTAAAGCGGCGCGGCGGGCGCGGTTAAGCGAAGGTGTCTCCTCGTTGCGGCGAGCGGAGATAAGGGTGGAGTCCATAGTTGTCCTGTCTGTACTGATTTTTAATTATTGGTATAAGAAAAGGTCACTCACATCGCGGCCGTCATATTGACGGAATGTATGAGACTACCGCGACAGACGGCCTGAGAAAACGTTTTTATCTTTCCTGAAAGCGCAGAATAAATAATTTTCATCTTATCGGGCGACAACATAAATCAGCCTGTTTGGCTCCGGTTAGGGCTGAATGGTTTACAGTAATAATGATCGCTGCGTGACGTAAGCTGAGGGAATAACGATGCAACGCCTCTTTCCTACTCTGTTGGTAGTCCTGTTTTTAGTCGTATCTCCGCTGCATGCGGAGCCGAAAGTCTATGGCGAACAGCGTATTCACCGCTGGTGGGATGCAGTAACGGACGATATTGCGCAAACCTGGGAACAGCCGGATCGTTACGATCTCTACCTTCCGTTTCTGAGCTGGCATGCACGCTTCATGTATGACAAAGAGAAAACCGACAACTACAACGAAATGCCGTGGGGTGGGGGGCTGGGCGTGTCTCGCTACAACGACGAGGGCAACTGGAGCGCGCTCTTTGCCATGATGTTCAAAGATTCACATAACGAATGGCAGCCCGCGATGGGCTACGGCTGGGAGAAGGGCTGGTATCTGGATAACGCAAAAGATTTCCGCCTGGGGCTGGGGGCCGCTGCGGGGATCACGGCACGCGACGACTTTGCCAACTATGTCCCGCTGCCGTTTATCTTCCCGCTTTTCTCTGCCGGATATAAGCGCGTCACCGTCCAGTTCACCTATATCCCCGGAACCTACAACAACGGCAACGTGCTGTTTGCCTGGCTGCGCCTGGGCTTTTAGAGGGTGATCACTTTTTTGGCTACTGTGTTGGACAGGATCAGCAGCGAAAACAGGACCGACGTAACAAAGGTAAGCACAATCAGAGCCAGTTTGGTGCTCAGGGACGTCACCGGAATGAGCGCGGTCAGCAGGTGAAACACCGAGTAGTGCATAATATAGACCCCGGTCATGGTTTTGCTAATGGCGGCCAGCACGGACTCTTTAAACTCCGCATTGCGGCGAAACCGCACGCCGTTGGCCGCAATCACCAGAGCAATAATCAGAATGTAGATTTGCGATCCGGTAAGAATAAAGGCGTTTCTGTCTGCTTTAAATAGCGCAAAAAAGAAGTGCCGTTCGTAAAACCACGTGAAGAGATAGATAAACGGTATGGCAATCACCGCGGCCCTGACCACATTTTTGCGGCCGATCCACGCCGCGATCTGCGGATCGCAAAAGAGCTGCCCCGTCAGATAAAACAGCAGCCACGTCCACAGGCGATACTGCGGCGACAATGAAAGGACGTGGGCATCAGGATAGAGGGCTGACAGCAAATCGTACCCGTATGAGAAAAGCAGCAGGGCGGCAATGACCCCGCAAAAGAGCATTCGTCGCTGACTGAGCCGCTCCACCACCGGGTGAAACGTGTAAATCACGATAAACGCGAACACGAACCAGGGCTGGATCAGATATCCGCGCTGATAGGGCTCCCACAGGTAGTAAATCGTTACCCAGAACAGAAAGACGATCACCAGGCTTTTGATCTTATCCAGCTGCCAGCGCGTGCCGTGTCGGGATTGCCCGTCCAGATACCCTGCAACCACAAAAAATAACGGCGTGGCGATGGTCGAAATGAAGGTTAAAAAACCGAGGATCCAGTGATAGTCATAATCGTAATGATCCCAGGTGTTGTAGATGGTGAAAAAGGTGACCGCCGTCATACAGCCCAGCGTCTTGATGATATTCAGCCCTGTCGCATTCATTGTTGTTCAGCTTTGTCCTTACGATGGAAACACGCGTAAATTACGGGGAGTACCAGCAGCGTCAGGATTGTAGCAAACCCAAGCCCAAACATAATCACAACAGCCATGCTCTGGAAGAACACATCCAGCAGCAGAGGGGCGAGGCCGAGTACGGTCGTGAAGGCGGTAAGCAGGATGGGACGCAGGCGCGACGTGGCGGCGTACACGATAGCACTGTGCTGATCCTGCTGCGCTTTCTGCTGTTCTATCTCTTCCACCAACACAATGCCGTTGCGGATCAGCATCCCGCTCAGGCTCAACAGGCCAATCAACGCCATAAAGCCAAAGGGGATGCCGGTAATTAAAAACCCCGGCGTCACGCCGATCAGCGCCAGCGGCACGGTCAGCCAGATAGCGACGGCGTTTTTCACCGAACTGAACATTAGCACCGTGATCACAAACATCACCAGATACCCGAGCGGCAGCGTGGTAAACAGCCCCTGCTGCGCTTCGCTGGAGTTCTCCGCGTCCCCGCCCCACTCAATGCTGTAGCCGTGAGGCAGTGGCAGGGCATCTATTTGCGGCTTCACGCGGGCGAGAATATCGCCGGAGGTTTGCTGGCTCAACGGGTCAGGGTCGGTCTGCACGGTCAGCACGCGCGAGCGGTCACGGCGCAGGATCAGCGGATCTTCCCACTCCAGCGCGAAGCCGCTGACGACGTTGCTTAGCGGAATATACTGCTGCCGGGTCAGGACGTTGTTCAGGTGGTTGGCGTCCAGCCGCTCGCTTTCCGGCGGGCGCACTACCACGGGCAGCAGATCGCTTCCTTCACGGTACAGTCCTGCCCGGCTGCCGGAGAAATTCATCTCCAGTGCGTTATCGACGTCCTGCTTATCCACGCCAAGCTCACGTCCGAGCGCGGTGACGTACTGCGGGCGGATCACTTTGCTGCGGTTTTGCCAGTCGTTCCTGACGCTGTCCGTCGCCGGATCGCGCGTAAGAATGTTGTCTACCTGGCTGGCGATCAGACGCAGCCTGTCGGGATCGGGGCCTTTAATACGTATTTCAATGGCGCTGTCGCCGGAGGGGCCAAACATCACCCGCTTCGTGCTGGCGTTAACCTGCGGATAGTTTCGTGCGATGTATTCATCAACGTGGCGGGTCAGGGCGGGGATGTTACGCTGGTCGTCCATTCTCACCATGATTTGCGCATAGTTGCTGTACTGCCGTTGTCCGCTGTAGGTCAAAATAAATCGCATACTTCCCTGACCAATCGTCGAGACCGTGGTTTCCACGCCAGGCTGGCCGTTAATGGTTTTCTCGATATCACCGGTCATCTTTTCGGTCCAGTTAATGTCGGTACCGTAAGGAAGCCAGAGGTCGACAAAGAAAATTGGCGTACTGGAGGAGGGGAAGAAGTTCTGCCGCACCGAGCCAAAGCCCCAGATGGCGGCGACCAGCAGTGCGGCCATCACTACCAGCGTTGGCGCTTTACGCCGTAACAGCGCGTTGAGTACCCCCTGATAGATCCGATAGATACGTTTGTCATAGGGATCTGTTTCGTCGGCCTTTGGCGGTGCAGCATCTCGTTTAAACAGCCACCACTTAATCAGCACTGGCGTAATGGTGAGGGCTGAGAACCAGCTCAGCATGAGCGAAATCAGCAGGACCTGAAACAGCGACTTACAGTATTCGCCGGTGGAATCCTGCGACAGCCCGACGGGCGCAAAGGCCAGGATGGCAATGACCGTCGCTCCCAGCAGCGGCAGCGCAGAACGGCGAATAATGTCGCTAATGGCGTTCATCAGGGACGAGCCCTGCTGCCGGGCTATCAGTACCCCTTCGACAATAACAATGGCATTGTCGACCAGCATGCTGAGGGCGATGATCAGCGCGCCCAGTGAAATGCGCTGTAGTTCAATACCCCAGAGATACATGATCAGCAGCGTGCCCAGCACGTTGAGGGCGAGGGAAAAGGCGATAATGATCCCGCTGCGTAAGCCCATAAAGATCAACAACACACCGATGACAATCGCCAGCGCCATCAGGAAGTTAATGATAAATCCGTTAACGGAATGACCGACCTCCGCCGCCTGATCGTAAAACAGGTCGATATGGATGCCTGCCGGTTTCTCGGCTGACATCTGCTCTAGCTTCGCCTCCAGGGCATGTCCCACGTCGATCACGTTAACGCCGGGGATAAAGGAGACGCCCATGGTAACGGCTTTTCTGCCGTTGGCATGGTAGATGCTGGCAGGGGAGGCATCCAGCCCGCGTGACAGGGTGGCAATATCCCGTAAGCGGGTAGCCGCCCCAACGCCCGGCGGGGTCACGATAAGATCGGCCAGCTCGTCAATACTTTCGAATTCACCGGTAGGATGCAGACGAATTGACTCAGTACCGGAGGGGATCTCTCCCGCGCTGGAGACCACGTTCAGCCTGCTGAGCTGGGCAGAAAGCTGGTTCAGCGTTATCCCGCGTGCGGCCATTTTGCTCAGAGAAATGTCCACGTTAATCTGCTGAGTGAGGGCTCCGCCGATGGCCACTTTGCCCACGCCTGGTACGAGGACCAACTCCCGGCGCAACTGCTCGGCATAGCGAACCAGTTCCGGATTGCTGAATTCATCTCCGGAAATGGCAAAGAAAAAGCCGAACACATCGCCAAAATCGTCATTCACAAACGGGGTCACTACGCCGGGTGGAAACTGTCGGGCGGCATCTCCCACCCGGCGACGCAGTTCATCCCAGATTTGCGGCAGTGCATTTGAGTGGTAGCGCGAGGCTATATTGACCGTGATCTGCGACAGGCCGTTGGAGGAGATGGAGCTGACGTTATCCAGGTAAGGTAATTGCTGAAGCGCGTTTTCCAGCGGCAGAGTGACCTCTTCCTCAACCTGCTGTGCCGACGCGCCCGGATAATGGGTGATCACCACCGCCGTTTTGATGGTAAACGCCGGATCTTCCAGTCTGCCAATGTTCAACAGGGCAATAATGCCGCCTACGCCCAGCAGCAAAATCGTCAGCCAGACGCGAACCGGGTTGCTGATAAACTGACGAGAGATATCCATTACAGTCCCCGTTCACGCGTCCAGATACGTACCGGCTGGTTGGGATGTAACTCCCCAACGCCTGCGGCCACCACGCGTTCACCCGCCTTAAGCCCACCGACGATGACGACCCCCTCAGCACTGACTTGCCCCACGCTGACCTTACGATCTTCAAGGTGCAACGTATCGCCTTCGCCCGTCACCACCCAGACGTGTGGCTCATTGCGCGGGCGGTTATCCGGGTTAAAGACCGCTTCAACCGGCACCACCAGCGCCTCACTGCCCACGCCCGCCGGAAGGTTGGTTAAATTGATGGTGACCGTTCCGCTGACGCCGCCCACGACGGGAAAATCATCCGGGCGGGGCATGGTTAAAATCACCTGCCAGGTCAATGTGTTGCTGTCGCTACTGCCTGAGTGCTCTTTGTACACAGCGGTAAACTCGCGACCGGGCAGGGCGTTGATCCTCACTACCGGTTTGTACTGCGCATTGCGGATATCGAAGGTGTTAAACAGATTCTCTGGAAGGCTGAACACCACGTCCAGCAGATCGGTACGGGTCAATGTGACGACGGGCTGGCCAGCGGAGACGACCTGATGATTTCGCACATGGACGCTGGCCGCTGTCCCGCTAAAGGGGGCGACGAGCGTCATCTGGCTTAATTCCTCGCGCGCAATCTGTAGCGCGGCGTTTGCAGAATCGCGGTTTGCGCGCTGGACATCCATCTCGGCTTTCGACACGGCCTGGCGTCCCGCCAGGGTCTGGAAGCGGTCGAATTGCCTCTGCGCCAGGGTCGCCGCCGTTTGCCTGTCGTTCAGACGCTGCCGGGCTTCGCGATCGTTAAGACTGGCGAGCCGTTGCCCCTGTTTGACAACGGCACCCTGGCGAATGTCCAGGGTCTCAATCTGCCCGGCACGTTTGAATGCGAGATCCGTGGCGTCGCCGGATTCGATACGGGCGGGAAAGACGCGCTGCTGCGCGTTGCCGGCCTTGACCACCTCTGCGACTTTTACCATTTTCGGCAGGGGCGCGGCGCGGTCGGGTTTCGGATCGCACGCCGTCAGCAGCAATAAAACAGCAGGCAGAAGAGAGAGGTAGCGCTTCACAGTATTCCCCTGATAATAATTGTTTTATTTATTTCGTCATCAATGCTGGGGTGGCGCTATTCTGCCAGGGCCGAGACGACCACATAGGTAAATAGACCGATTGCTGTGCTGGCGATAATGGCGAGCGCAATAAACAAACCAAGGCGAATCAGGCTTAAACCGTACATGCATTCCTCCATGAGGTTGAAGGTGGCGCGGGATAAAGAGAATGAACGTGTTGCATGCCTGACTATGAGCATAGTCGGTGAATAAATAAATGTTAAATAACCATTATTAGTGGCGTGACATACTCAGGCGAAACAAGCGTTACGATAGCGTATCTCCTTTGAATAACATCCTGATATTCCTGTGCTACGTTTAATAGCATCCATTCCTTTTTTCCGTAAAAGGCATTCGCGCCTGTACCCATGGGGTTGATGCGATCTCTCCTGATTCACTCACTGTTGTGTTGGTTATAAAAAAGGATGCTTGATATGTATAAAACGATTCTGGTGCCGGTGGACGTATACGAAACAGCGTTGTCTGACAAAGCGCTACAGCATGCCCAATTCCTGGCGCAAAGCGCATCGGGTGATGTCCATCTGCTGTACGTTATGCCAAAGTTCTCGGCAGAACTGACCCGCGGTTTTATTGCAGACGCGAGAAAGATGGATGAATATATGATTAATAATGCTAAAGAAAAACTGGCTGCGCTGGTAAAAAAAATCAACCTGCCGGAAGCGAATGTCCATCTTCATGTTCGCAGCGGGAATATACGTGATGAGGTAATCAAACTGGCGGATGAACTTAACGTCGGTGCGATTATTGTGGGATCGCGTAATCCCAATATTCAAACCCATTTATTAGGGTCAGAGGCGGCGAGTATCGTTCGTTATGCGCATGTTCCTGTTTTCGTTATTCGTTAATGACATGAAAGCAAGGTGATTTCTGAAAAGAACCTGAGGAAGGAACGATGATAACAGAAAAGCCTCACCGCCCGTATTATCAACAGACCGTTGATGAAACCCTGACAAATATCCAATCCAGCCTCGACGGACTCAGCAGTACAGAAGCGACCGCCAGGCTGGAAAAATACGGCGAAAATGCCTTACCGCAAAAACCGGGTAAACCTGGCTGGCTGCGCTTTCTGGCCCATTTCAACGATGTTCTCATTTACGTTCTTCTGGCGGCGGCGCTGCTGAAGCTGATAATGGGACACTGGGTGGATATGTTTGTCATTCTTGGGGTAGCCATCATTAACGCCCTGATTGGCCATATTCAGGAGAGTAATGCGGAGAAATCGCTGCAAAGTATTCGCAATATGCTCTCCAGCGAGGCTGTGGTCATCCGGCAGGGCAACCATGAAACTATCCCGACGACAGCGCTGGTGCCCGGAGATATCGTCGTGATACGCGCCGGGGATCGCATTCCTGCCGATCTTCGTGTGACAGAGGCGCACAATCTGCGGGTGGAAGAAGCTATTCTCACCGGCGAATCCACGGTAGTGGAGAAAAGCAGCGATGCGCTCCACGGGGAGTTGCCGTTAGGCGACCGTTACAACCTGCTTTATTCTGGCACCACCGTCAGCTCCGGCGGGGGAAAAGGGTTGGTGGTGGCGACCGGTGGGGAGACCGAACTCGGCCATATCAACCAGATGATGTCAGACATTGAAAAACACCGTACCCCGTTGATGGTGCAAATGGACAAGCTCGGCAAGACCATTTTTATCACCATTCTGGTGATGATGCTGGCGCTGTTCGTTTTCAGTCTTATCTTCCGTGATATGCCCGTATCAGAGTTGGTGCTGTCGCTGATTAGCCTTGCGGTGGCGGCGGTGCCGGAAGGATTACCGGCCATTATCTCGATTATCCTCTCGCTGGGCGTGCAGGCGATGGCGCGTCGTAAGGCGATTATTCGCAAGCTGCCTACCGTGGAAACGCTGGGGGCGATGACGGTTATCTGCTCGGATAAAACCGGCACCCTGACCATGAATGAGATGACGGTAAAAGCGGTGATTACCGCGGACACCACCTACCGCGTGGAGGGAGACAGCTATGAGCCGGTGGGCGCGATTCACCCCGTTGACGATCCGACACCGGTCACCGTGACCCAGGGATCTGTGCTGGAGCGCTATCTGCGCACCGTCGATCTCTGTAATGACAGCCAGCTGATCAAAGATGAGCAGGGGCTGTGGAAAATCACCGGCGGGCCCACCGAAGGCGCGTTGAAGGTGCTGGCCGCCAAAATCCCGCTTCCGGCAATTGACGCCGAACTGCGCAGTAAAATCCCATTCGATTCGCAATATAAATACATGTCCACCCTCTATCGCCTGGGTGACGAAGAGGTGATGTTAATCACCGGTGCGCCGGACGTCCTTTTCCGTCTTTGCCAGCACCAGCAGACCCAAAACGGGCTGGAGCCGTTCAACCTGCACTACTGGGAAGAGAAGATTGAAGAGTATGCGCGCGAGGGATTGCGCATGGTGGCTGCGGCCTGGAAACCGGCCGCCAGCGGGCAGCGCGAGCTGACGCATGCGGATCTGCAAGAGGGGGTCATACTGCTCGGCATTGCGGGCATGATGGATCCCCCGCGCCCGGAAGCCATTTCGGCCATTGCCGACTGCTTGCAGGCGGGCATTCGCGTGAAAATGATTACCGGGGATCATCCACAAACGGCGATGAGCATTGGACAGATGCTGGGTATTGGCAACGCGGCGAGCGCCATTACCGGGCGCGAGCTGGAGGCGATGGACGACCACCAGCTGAGCGAGGCGGCGCAAAAATACGATATCTTTGCCCGAACCAGCCCGGAAGATAAATTCCGCCTGGTGCAGGCGCTGCAAAGTAAGCAGGAAGTGGTCGGGATGACCGGGGACGGGGTGAACGATGCGCCTGCGCTGAAGCGGGCGGATGTCGGCATCGCGATGGGGATCAAAGGTACTGAAGTCACCAAAGAAGCCGCCGATATGGTGTTAACGGATGATAACTTTGCCACCATTGCCCGGGCGGTCCATGAAGGGCGTCGGGTCTACGACAACCTGAAAAAGACCATTTTGTTCGTTATCCCGAGCAACATCGCCCAGGCCTTGCTGATCATTATTGCCCTGCTGGCGGGAAATCTGATCCCATTAACGCCGGTACTGATCCTGTGGATGAACATGGCAACCTCGGCAACGCTGTCGTTTGGCCTGGCGTTTGAAGCGGGTGAGAAGGACATCATGAACCGGCCGCCGCGTAAGTCTAACCTGCATGTGATGGACGGTTATGCCATCTGGCGAGTGGTGTTTGTCGGCCTGATGATTGCCATCAGCGCCTTTGTGCTGGAGGCCTGGCTGCAACCTCGCGGCTACTCTCCGGAGTTCATCCGCACCGTGTTGCTGCAAACGCTGGTCACCGCCCAGTGGTTTTACATGCTCAACTGCCGCGTCACCGACGGCTTCTCCCTGAGTAAAGGTCTGCTGGCTAACAAGGGGATATGGATCGTGAGCGGCGTGCTGCTGGCCCTTCAGCTTCTGATCATCTATGCGCCGTTCATGCAAATGCTGTTCGGTACCGAAGCGCTACCGTTCCGCTACTGGATCATCACCTTCCTGATTGGGTTTGCGATGTTCATGATTGTTGAAGCAGAAAAAGTCCTTACCCGGAGATGGCGCACGACGAAAAGATGACTGAATGAGCAGGCTAAGCCTGCCCACCGGCAGGCTTTCTCTTTGACTGAGTACAGAACACTATGATTCGATTTGCCTCGTTCGTTTTTACGCTTGGTATTCTGGTTCCCGCTGCATCTGCTGTAACCTACCCCCTCCCTCCCGAGGGCAGCAGCCTGGTGGGGGCGCCAGTCACCATCACCGTGCCTGAGGGCAATACCCTGCCGCTCGAAGCGTTTGCAGCGCAGCACGGGCAGGGGTTGAGCAATATGCTGGAAGCCAACCCGGGGGTGGATCCATTTTTACCGCGAGCCGGAACACAGCTGGTGGTGCCGCAGCAGCTTATTCTGCCACCAACGGTGCGCGAGGGGATTGTGGTGAACGTCGCGGAAATGCGACTTTACTATTATCCACCCGGCAGCAACACGGTTGAGGTGCTGCCTATTGGCATCGGCCAGGCCGGGCGCGAAACGCCGCGTAACTGGGTAACCGCCGTTGAGCGCAAACAAGAAGGCCCAACCTGGTCACCCACGGCAAATACGCGACGGGCTTACGCGAAAGAGGGGAAAACGTTGCCCGCGTTCGTTCCCGCCGGGCCGGATAACCCGATGGGGCTGTATGCCCTCTATATCGGCAAGCTGTACGCGATCCACGGTACCAACTCAAATTTCGGCATTGGTCTGCGCGTCAGCCAGGGCTGCATTCGCCTGCGTAATAACGATATCAAATACCTGTTCGATAACGTTTCGGTGGGGACGCGGGTACAGCTTATCGATCAGCCCGTAAAAGTAACCACCGAGCCGGACGGTAGCCGTTGGGTAGAGGTTCACGAGCCGCTTTCACGCAATCGCGCGGAATTTGAATCGACAAATAAGGTGCCGCTACCCATTTCGGCCACGCAAAAGACGCAGCTGATAAGTGAAGGGGCGGGCGCTGAGCTGGAACGGCGGTCGGGGATACCGGTGAAGCTTGCTATGTCTGGTAGTGCCTCGCTTACCGGGCCTTGAGTACCGTAGGTCGGGTAAGCGCAGCGCCACCCGACAAACTGACCGAACGCAGGAAAGCAAAAAGCCTGCTTTAAAAGCAGGCTTTTCAAATTTGGCTCCTCTGACTGGACTCGAACCAGTGACATACGGATTAACAGTCCGCCGTTCTACCGACTGAACTACAGAGGAATCGTGTGAACGGGGCGCATATTATCGACCTGCGTACGCCTTGTCAAAGGATGGATCGCCGACTTTGAACTGTTTGCTGACAAAACCAGCAAAGTGACGTTTTTGCCAACGGAATGCACCATTATTGTGCAGATATACCCCGAATGGGGCAGATCGGAAACCGTTGTCCCCGTCTCAAAACAGGCATCAGTGATTGGCTTTCCTTATTTTCAACCGCTTAGCGGAGACATACACCCGCTGCAAAAAACTGGCATCCATATTGCAAAACCTGTTTAACAACACAGCCGTTACCGGCACGCTATTTTCGAACAGGGGGCAACATGAACTTAAGACGACTGAAATACTTCGTAAAAATCGTCGATATCGGCAGCCTGACCCAGGCGGCTGAAGTGCTGCATATCGCGCAGCCTGCGCTGAGCCAGCAGGTCGCGACTCTGGAAGGCGAAATGGACCAGCAACTGTTGATCCGCACCAAGCGCGGCGTAACGCCTACCGAAGCGGGAAAAATTTTATATACCCATGCCCGCACGATCCTGCGTCAGTGTGAACAGGCGCAGCTGGCCGTGCACAATGTGGGGCAGACCCTGAGTGGCCATGTCTCCATCGGGCTGGCGCCGGGAACGGCTGCATCGTCGGTAACCATGCCGCTGCTACAGGCGGTGCGCGCGGAGCTACCGGAAGTGCTGGTTTATCTGCATGAGAACAGTGGTTCCGTGCTCAATGACAAACTGCTCAACGGTCAGCTGGATATGGCGGTGCTGTACGATCGCTCCCCGGTTGCCGGGATCACCAGCCAGCCGCTGCTGAAGGAAGATCTTTATCTGGTCGGTACCCGTGATTGCCCCGGCCAGAGCATTGATTTAACCGCTGTGGCAGAGATGAACCTGTTCCTGCCGCGTGACTACAGTGCCGTGCGCGTGCGTGTTGACGAAGCGTTCTCGCTGCGCCGTCTGACGGCCAAAATTATCGGCGAGATTGATTCTATTTCCACGCTGACTGCCGCCATTGCCAGCGGCATGGGGGTAACGGTTCTGCCCGAGTCTGCCGCACGTTCACTGTGCAGCGCGGCGAACGGCTGGATGGCCCGCATCACCACGCCATCCATGAGCTTACCGCTGTCGTTGAATATGTCTGCGCGCGGCTCCCTTTCACCGCAGGCGCAGGCGGTGAAAGAGATCCTGATGTCTCTGGTCAGTAAGCCGTCCCTGGAAAATCGCGAGCTGCAACTCGTCAGCTGATATTCCAAATAAGCATAAGATGCTGGTTTTTATTATTTGTTCTCCAGCCCGGCTGACTCTAACAATAGCCTTATGTCAGATGCGCCGGAGTGAATTGTGAATTTCCAGCAACTTAAAATTATTCGTGAGGCGGCCAGGCGGGATTACAACCTGACCGAAGTCGCCAATATGCTTTACACCTCTCAGTCGGGCGTCAGCCGACATATCCGCGAGCTGGAGGAGGAGTTAGGCATTGAGATTTTTATCCGTCGCGGCAAGCGCCTGTTGGGTATGACCGAGCCAGGCAAGGCATTGCTGACCATCGCTGAGCGCATTCTCAACGAGGCCAGCAACGTTCGTCGGCTGGCGGATCTCTTTACCAACGACGCTTCGGGTGTGCTGACTATCGCCACCACCCATACGCAGGCGCGCTATAGTCTTCCGACGGTTATCAAGGCATTTCGTGAGATCTTCCCGGACGTACGTCTCGAACTGATCCAGGGCACGCCGCAGGAAATTGAAGTGCTGCTGCATAACGGCGGGGCCGATATCGGTATCGCCAGTGAACGGCTGAGCAACGACCCGCTGCTGGTGGCGTTCCCGTGGTTCCGCTGGCACCACAGCCTGCTGTTACCCGCCGATCACCCGCTGAATCAGGTTTCGCCGTTGACGCTGGAAGAGATCGTCAAATGGCCGCTTATCACCTACCGGCAGGGCATTACCGGACGTTCGCGCATTGATGAAGCATTCAAGCGTAAAGGGCTCACCCCGGACGTGGTGCTGAGCGCGCAGGATTCCGACGTGATCAAAACCTACGTCGAGTTAGGGCTGGGGATTGGCCTGGTGGCCGAGCAGTCTGGCGGCGAATATGAAGCCGGAAATCTGGTGCGTCTGGATACGCGTCATCTGTTCGATGCGAACACCGTCTGGCTGGGGCTAAAGCGCGGACAGCTTCAGCGTAACTACGTGTGGCGTTTTATTGAGCTATGCAATGCGGGGCTTTCCGTGGATGAGATCAAACGCCAGGTGATGGAGCCGGAAGAAGTGGCGATTGATTATCAGATTTAACTACGCGTCTGCCCGGTTGCGCTGCGCTTTCCGGGCTTGTATTCCCCCTTCACCCTGTTTCGCCTTTATTTCTGAAGACGGCTTCCATATTTTGCAACCTTAGCCTGCATAACAGCCATTCTGTCTGCATAATCGGCAATATAGTTTTGCATCTATATAGTTTTTGATCTATGTTGCACAAGGAGGTCCTGTGTGGGCGATTAAAACTACGGACAGGTTTGACGACTGGTTCACCTCATTAAACGATAGCGAGAGAGCCAGCGTACTGGCCGCGCTACTTGTATTGCGGGAAAAGGGACCGGGTCTGTCCAGACCGTATGCCGATACGCTGAAAGGCTCCCGCCACAGCAACATGAAAGAATTGCGTATCCAGAGTAAGGGTGATCCGCTGAGGGCATTTTTCGCTTTCAATCCGAACCGTACGGGTATTGTACTGTGTGCGGGCAATAAGATCGGTAATGAAAGGCGATTTTACGATGAGATGCTCCTCGTTGCGGATCGGGAATACACTCGCTGGCTGAACACATTAAAAGAGAGGAATTAACGCGATGGGCAGAACCCTGGAGCAGCTTATTGCAGATGAAAAACCTGAGGTTGTTGCCAGCGCACAGGCAATGGCAACGGATATTTTGCTCAATATCCATCTGGCCGAGTTACGTGAAAAAGTGCAAAAAACGCAGGTAGATATGGCCAGGGCGTTGGGTATTAAACAACCTACTGTCGCCGTCATGGAAAAGGCAGGGCGCGATATTAAGCTTTCTTCTTTGAAACGCTACGTTGAGGCCGCCGGAGGGAAGCTACGGCTGGATGTAGAACTGCCCGATGGTTCTCATTACGAGTTTGTGTTGTAACCCACAAAAGCAAAAAGCCTGCTTTAAAAGCAGGCTTTTCAAATTTGGCTCCTCTGACTGGACTCGAACCAGTGACATACGGATTAACAGTCCGCCGTTCTACCGACTGAACTACAGAGGAATCGTGTGAACGAGGCGCATATTATCGACCTGCGTGCGCCTTGTCAAAGGGGAAAACACCGTTTTTGTTCGTTTGCCGACAATTTCAGCAAACCGATGATTTAATAGCAAATTTGCTTTCAAATTGCACAGCAAATCGCGCCGCCCGCAGGCAGGCGGCGCGCAGGATCAGAACAGTACGGAGTAGTTCAGACCAAACGTACGTCCACGGCCTTTATACGTATAAAGACCCGGTGCGCCGTAGGTTGGGCTATACAGCCCCGGTGCGCGCTGGCCCCAGGCGGTGGTGTAGTCTTTGTCCAGCAGGTTTTCCACGCTGAAGCTGACTTTCCCCACCGGCAGGGCGTAGCTGCCGAGGAAATCAACGGTGTTATAGCCATCGATCTTCTTACCATCGGCGTCAGACACGTCAAAGGTTTGTGTGCTCTGCACGCGCAGCGTCCAGTCGCCCGGCGCCCAGTTGACCCATGCGCTGGATTTCGACGGGCTGGCGCTGTCGACCGTCAGCTTCTCCCATTTCCCGTTTTCACGCGTTTCGGACTTGATGGCGTTAAAGTTCGCCCCGGTGCTCCAGTCGCTGTCGGTGAAGAAATAGTCCACCTGGCCTTCAACCCCATAGATACGACGTTTGTCGTCCTCCAGATTGATGGTCATGTCGCTCTTGTTGATGGTGATGGTTTTATCCGAGAGCGAGTAGTACGCCGCCACCTGGGTACGCAGGTTATCGCCGGTGAAGCGCCAGCCCAGCTCGTAAGCATTGACCTTAATCCCGTCCAGCGTTGAGTCGTTCACGTTGACGCTGTTTTGCAGGCGATAGTGACCATCGACCAGCTGATAGGTGCCGGAGCCGTAGTACTTCGCCAGATCCGGAATTTCGAAGCCCTGGGAGAAGTTAAACCACAGCTGCTGCTGTTCGGTCAGACGTCCAAGGATCCCGGCGTTAAACAGGAAGTTGTTGTAGTCGGTTTTCCCGCCCGGCACCGCGTCAGCGGAGGTCGCTTTGCCGGTGGCGATTGCCTGCTGCTGGGCGTAACCGACAAAATCGTCCACCTTGTTTTCGGTGTACTGGTAACGCACGCCGCCGCTCAGGGTGATGGCGTCAATGTCATAGCTGGCTTGCAGGAACGGCGCGAGGTTGGTAATGCTGTAACCCGGATAACGGCCCACGTTGTAGGCGTTGTCCAGCTCCATGCCGCCGCTCGCCGCCGCTTTGCTTAAGTCAAAGAACTGCTGGTTGGCATCGAATGTTTCGTGGTCGGCATCCACACCCCAGGTGAGGGTCAGGTCGTCCATCGGCTTGCTGTTCAGCGTCAGCTTGCCGCCGTAAAAATCGGTTTTCTGCTGGGATGCGCCAATGCTGGTCACCGCGCCTTTGCTCAGCGTCGGGAACGGGTAGTAGGTCAGGCTCTCGTCACGGTAGTAAATCTGCGCAACCAGATCCTGACCCCAGAAATCGGTGTTCGAGTATTGCAGGTTGATCAGGTGACGCTCTGTGCCCGGGATACGGTCAGAGTTCAGGTTGTCTTTGTTATAGGCTTTGGCATCGCCCGTGACCGCAGCGAAATTCTCCCCAAGGAACAGGCCGTGCTTGCCGTCGGATTCGCTCTTGTAGTACTGCGTGGTTAACTGGAGCTGCTGATGTTCGTCGATGTTGATGGTGCCTGTCCCCATCACGTCGATACGGTCGGAATACTGCAAGCCGGTCTGGGTGTTATCGATAATCACCTCGTCGCCGTTGCCGTCATACCAGCCGCCGTAGCGCTGATAGGAGACCGACAGACGGCCAGAAGCGTTGTCATTGCCGCCGCTCACGGCTGCCGATACGTTCTCATCATGGTCGTTATGGCTGTTAAACCCGCTTTTTGCCCCGGTCTGGAACTCTATTTCGGTCTCCGGCTGGCCTTTTTTGGTGACGATGTTCACCAGACCGCCGGTACTGCCGCCGCCGTACAGCGAGGTGGCGCCGGAAATGACTTCGATACGGTCAATGTTGAACGGATCGATAGAGTCGAGCTGGCGGCTGTCGCTGCGGGACGAGTTCAGACGTACGCCGTCCACCATCACCATCATGGAGCGACCGCGCAGGTTCATGCCGTAGTTGGTACGTCCCTGGCTGCTGACGTCCATGCCGGGGATCAGCTGGGCCAGCACGTCTTTAATCTCTTTCCCGCCCTGAACCTGCTGCTCAATTTCCGCCCGCTCAATAACCCAGGTGGTTTGCGCCATCTCTGCCACGCTGCGATGTGCCCGGCTGGCGGAGACCACAATATCTTCTTCCTTTTGTTCTTCCGCCCACGCAGAGGTAGAAAGCATGGCAAGCAAGCACGGATTTAAAACCCAAAGATGAGAACGTTTCATTGTTATGTTGATCCTGAATGTGTGTGTCAGTACTCGGTGGTCTTCATTAATGATTTAAAAACCTGGCTGCTCTCCGGGCTGGTGGTGCTCCGCCAGTGGATCACGCCGGGGGTGGTTGCCAGCTCAAACGGCTCGTCATCGTGGGCGCGATTCAGAATTCGCGCCGCGCGCCAGGCCATCAGGCTGAGCTGGGGTTCGGCAATACCGAGACGGTGCATCCCGGCATTGACGGCAAACAGGCGGTTGCTCTGCGGGCCGTCCCATTCAAGGGTAAAATCGTTGTTGATGCAGAAGGCTTCATCCTCATCCAGACGCAGTCGGGAAGAGAGCGAGGCGAGAAACGCGGGCTGCACAGCGCGGTAGCCGGTGGCGAAAATCACCACGTCGCTTTCCAGCTGTTCGCGCCCGCCGTCCAGGTGATGCTGGATGCTGAGGCGATGTCCGGTTTCCTGGCGCGTCAGCGCCGTCACCGAGCGGGACGGCATCAGGTGCGCCCAGGGTTTTTCGCGCAGCACTTCGAAGCGGTGATACATGGCGCGATAGATGGCCAGCAGCGACTCCGTGGTGATCCCGTCGGAGGTCATCTTCTGCTCCTGCAACATCTGACGTCGGGCGTCGTCACCGAGGGTCGAGAAGCTGTCCACATACTCCGGCGTGAAATACTCATTAGCAAACGCGGCTTCATCCAGCGCGTTGTAGTTGTTGCGGCGCGACACCCAGTTGAGGCTCAGCGGCTGGCCCCATTCCCCACGGAAGATATTTAAAAACAGATCCGCACCGCTCTGGCCGCCGCCAACGACGGTGACGCGCTTGCCCGCTAAATCCGGCGTGCGCAGCATCATTTCGCTGGCGTGGAAGCAGGTATCGTCCTGCGCGGTGACGCAGTCTGGGAGATTGATCTGCTTCCCAATCCCCACGCAGACGTGGCGCGCCAGGAAGCGATCCCGCTGGGTCACGACCTCAAACAGACCGTTTTGCTCATCAAAGCGGACCTGCTGTACCTGCTGGCTGAAGGCCAGGTTCGTGAGGTTATCCGCCGCCCAGCACAGGTAGTCGGCAAACTCCTCGCGCGAGACGGTGCGCTGCTCGGTGGTGAGGAAACGGTAGAACTTTTTGCGCTGTACCAGATAGTTCAGGAAGCTGTGGCGGTTGGTTGGCTCCACGGCACTGACCAGATCCTTCAGAAAGCTGGTCTGCATGTGGCAGTCCGGCACCATCATCCCCGGGTGCCAGGAGAAGTGCGGCTTGCGTTCAAGAAACAGCGAGCTAAAACCGTCCAGCCCCTCTGCCAGCGCGGCAATACTGAGGTTGAACGGACCGATACCAATGCCGATGAAATCATAGGTTTTCATTGCGCTGACTCCCGGGAGACCAGAAAAAGAGGGTTATCAAGATCGCAGACGTAGTTCGGCAGCATGCGGCTGCCGCCGTCGTGTTCAGAGAAGGTCAGTTTGACCGGGTTGAGGATCACGCGAATAATCTGCGGCTTAAACAGGTCGAACTTCGCGAAGCGCGCCGCAAGATCCGGATGGGCGGCCATATAGCGACGTAACACCAGCGCCAGGATCTGATAGAAGCGGGTTTCGCTCACGCCGCATTGCAGGGTGAGGCGGGATATAAAGCGCAGCACCGTGACAAAGTTGCCGGTTTGCAGGTCGTGGATGATGTAATCCGCGCTGAGGCGCGCCGTCACCGCTTTTACCTGCTCCGGCAGGCTCTGCATCTGCGGGAAATCTTCATCCACCAGGCGCATGTCGCCCTGGAAATCCTTCAGCAAAATGCGCTGCGGAACGTAATCTTTCATCACCAGCGTGACGTTCTGGCCGTGGGCGATAAGCGCCACCCCGTAGCGACAGAGCAGGTGATAGAAGGGGATCACCGTCGCCTCAAACAGCTTTTCCAGCCATGCGTCAGCGGTTAACCCCGAGCGTTTGATCCACGCGTCAATCAGCGGGCGGCCCTGGTTATCGGTTTCCATCAGCGCCGCCATCAGCACCGCCTGTTCGCCATCCTGTAAATAGCAGGATGGGTTCTCGCGCCAGATCACCCCCAGCATCTCCTGATAGCGGTACGGCGCCTCAGGCAATGCGGCATAACCGGGATGCGACAGATATCCGGCTGCGGGTTCGCCAAGCACCTGCGCCCCGGAGCGAATCAGCGTGGCATCACTGGCGAACTGCTGCTGTAGCCAGCGCGAGGCCAGCGGACCGGCGGCGATATACTTGCCCGGAATACCGCGATAGCAGGAGGTGTTGTAGATGGTCAGCGGCAGCTTGATGTCATACGGCGCGCGACGGCTGGCGTTGGTCAGCGTGCGCAGGGACTGCTGCGCCAGATACTCATCGCCGAACTCACCCAGTTCTACCATCTCACCGCGCGCGAGCTGCGCCAGGAAATGAATGGCAATTTTTTGCTGCCACTGCCACGGGTGCAGCGGCACCGGCAGCCAGCTGTCGTCCAGATCCAGCTCCTGCCAGCGGGCGTCGAACCGCTCGCGCTCGGCATCGTCCATGGCGCTGGCGAGCAGGGCGTTAATATCGCAATCGGCGTCGCTGCTCCAGACCAGACGCTCGCGCTGCACGGCGACCCAGTGCAGGCGAAAACGCCCGCGATATTCCGGCGCGTACCGGCGCAGGGCATCCAGCCCCCAGCCGCGGCGCCCCTTGTTGAAAATAAACTTCGGGTGACCGCGCATCAGGCACTGTAGTTCGTCCGGGTCGAGGTGGATCAGCGCATCGGCATCCAGCGTTTCACGCGCCTGCAACAGCTGCATATCACCCCGCAGCGTGGCGTAGAGGTCTTCCATGTGCTCCGCCGTTTGCGCGTCGCTCATCTCCAGCACGCTGGCCAGTTGCAGCAGCGCGTTTTCCGCTTCGACCGCCGCGCCGCTGGTGGTGGTCAGGGTATCAGTGTCAATATGCAGCCAGCCCCAGATCCCACGCGTGGCGCGGAACTGCCAGCACGCGTTGCCCATGGTGATGCGCCAGTAGTCCGCTGAAACCGGCTCGGCGCGCAGGGTGCGTTCATATTCCAGTTCGGCGAGGATCTTCGCCACCATCTCACGGTTCACTTTCTGCCAGAGTGCGTTCACAGTTCCACCTCGTGGAAGAAGCGATGACGCTCGCTCATGATCAGACGGGAGCGTTTGTGCGGGAAGTCGAACTCTTTCACCGTGTCGAAACCAGCGGACGCCAGATGGCGGAACAGACGCTGGTTGTCGAAGCGCGGTTCCGCCACAATGCGCGCCGTGCGCGGTTCATCGAGATACAGATAGTGGCTGAGGCCGCGCAGCCAGCTGCGGATATACTGCGCCCCGCGCCAGTTCTCTTCGCCCACCAGCATGTGCAGCCCACGGTCAAACGGCTGCCAGCGATAGTGGCGGCCAATGCGGTCTTCTGCCGCCCAGTAGAGTTCAAAATAGCCGAATGGCTGATCGTCAAAGCAGCCGATCACCGGGTAGCAATAAGTCGAGTCGAGCTGGCGACGCAGGTAGTTCTCCTGCTCGGCCTGCGGACCGGCCATTTCCCAGAAGGCATTTACGCGCGGGTTGTTCATCCAGCGGGTAAAACGCTCGCCGTCCAGCGCCACGTCCGCCACGCGGAAGCTCAGGGTGCGCTTAATCTGCGGATCGTAACGGCGATACACCTCGCCCTGCGGGCGGTGAGGGCGCAGCGGGAAGTACAGCTGACGGCTTTCATCAAACTGCATTTCGCCGCTCGCCTGCGGACGTTCGCCTTTCAGCCACAGCGGCAGCTGCCAGAAAATTTCACGCGCCAGATAATCTCCGTGAACGAGGCTAAACAGCGCCTGCGCCTGAGGTTCATCCTGCCAGGCTGCCCACGGCAGGGTAATGCCGGTCAGGGCGGGCGCGGCAACAAACAGCTGGTCGAGGGCGTCCACCAGCCAGCCGTCCGGGAGCCCGGTCAGCCGCTCCAGCACCGCGCTGCCGTCGAGACCCAGCGTCAGCGGCAGGTTTTGTTCCGTGGCCGTGCAGCGAAAGCCGTAGCCGGAATGGACGATATTCGCGTTTGCCATCACGCCTTCTCCTTATAAAACGGGTTGCTAAAGTCGAAATAGATCACCGCCGGATCGACGATGGTGTTTTCGTTGCGATCGTGCAGGTAGCAGAAGAAGTTGCCTTTGCAGTTCCAGGTCGGGCTGTCGAGCACATAATCAAGGCAGCGGGTCTGCTTCGCCGTCGTGCGCAGTTCGGCCAGCGCGTCACGCACGCGGGACATCAGGTTCTCTTCGCTGTCGAAACCGGCAGCGGCGAGCGCGGCGGTGACGGCAAGGGTAGAGTTCAGCAGCAGGTAATAAGGGAAGTAGCGCAGCAGCTGGCTCTCACCGAAGCGGTTTTCCACCTCGGTTTCACCTGCCTCTTTCAGCCACGCGTCGGCCCCTTCGGTCCAGGCGCTGCCCTGGCAGTCGCGGTAGATCAGCCCAACGGGGAAATCCTGCTGCATCTCAACGAGGATATTTTGCTGGTGCGCCAGCAGGACCAGACCGTAGTCCGCCTCGGCGCTGAACAGCGGAAGCAATACCCGGTCGCAGTAGGCGTCCAGCCAGCAGCGCGCGGACTGGGTGAGCGGGAGATCCAGACGCTGGCTCAGACGACGCACCGCCGCGGCGAGCAGGCTGTCGCCGCCGTCCGGCGCGGCCTGGGTTAGGCTCACCAGCACGTTGGTTTGCGTTTCAGGGGTATCGAACAGCAGGTTGACGCGCAGGGCCATCAGACTCTCTTCCTGAACGACGCCGTGCTCATCGCACAGCCCCGCCCAGCCGTCCTCCTGCATCACGCGCATGGTCGGGTAGCGCGCCTGAAGTTCCTGCCAGCGTGCCGTTTTCGCCAGCCGCGCCAGGCGCATGCCGCGCTTAACCTCTTTCACCGACAGCGTGCGCACGGAGTTGGTCAGCCGCACGCTCAGGGAAAACTTAATCATGTCGCTGTTGGTTTCGCTGTACAGCGAGCGGGAAGAGCTGGTGGGCAGCCATTGCGCACCGGCTTCGCCCAGATCGCGCAGGGCGCCTTTTTCTACCAGACGCTGGCACCAGTCCTGCTCCAGCAGATAGTCGGCCTGCCACGGGTGCATCGGCAGCAGCCAGCAGGTGTCGGTGAAGTGACCGAGAAGGGCCGGCGCGCTCTGCGCTGCAAAGCGCAGCAGACGTTCCCGCAGGGAGACGTTCAGGCTGTCACCGGCAACCAGCGTGCTCTCAACCGCAAACCAGCGCAGCGGGAAGCGGGAGGCGAAATCCGGCAGATAGCGGCGCGCCTCGGCCTCGTTAAACGGCTCGTGCGACTTTGGGGCAGGATGAAAAGCATGGCCGACCAGCAGCGCCTGTTCCGCTTCGGCAAAGGTCAGCGGCTTATCGCGCAGGTTTGCCCAGTTGTGGCGTAAATCAATGGCCTGCCAGGTGTGCGTATGGCTTTCCTGGACGCGCTGCTTAAAGCGAGCCAGCGTATCGGCATCCAGAGCGCCTCTTACCGTCTCTTTTTCAAGAATGAAATCAATCAGTTGATGGAATGTGACCGTGTCACCGCCGTCGCTGTCGGCCTGAATCAGCGTTGCCGGAAAACGATACTGGTGATGCTGTGTGGGGGAGAAATAGCGTACCGGAACCCGAATGGCCTGGGTTGGGGAGAGCGGGATATGAATCTGTGATAACTCATCCGCACGGGTTGCGGGAAGATAGTGCCAGTCCTTCGTTTCGCGCAGCAGCGCGTTCAAAAAACACTGGGCCGCAACATCTGTACCGGCGGAGCGGGGCAGAGTACGCATAGTTGTACCTCATTCCATGACTGATAATAATTCTCGTTATGATATTCATTCTGTTTACAGTGGCAACTATTTTTGCAATATTTGTTTTCATAAACTTCATAATTTCCACACATTTATTGACATTATCTTCACAATTTTATGCGCGCTCGTACTGAGAATCTCACTGACGTTGTGGCCCCTAAAGCTAACTGGCCCCTGGCACTGGGCGCCGGTTTATTAGGTATTGGGCAAAACGGTTTGCTGGTTATGCTGCCGCAGCTGGTCTCCCTGACCGGACTGTCGCTCTCCGTCTGGGCCGGGCTGCTGATGTTCGGCTCGATGCTCTTTTTACCCGCCTCGCCCTGGTGGGGACGCCAGAGCGAGCGGCACGGCTGTAAGATCGTTATGCTGGCCTCGCTGGGCGGCTATCTGGCGAGCTTTGTCGTGATGGCGCTGGTGGTCTGGGCGATGGCGAACGGCGTGCTGAATGCCCTCTGGGGAATGGCAGGCCTGGTGCTGTCGCGCATGCTGTACGGCCTGACGGTATCAGGGCTGGTGCCTGCGGCCCAGACGTGGGCCATTCAACGCGCGGGGCTGGATAAAAGGATGGCGGCGCTGGCGACGATAAGCTCTGGCCTGAGCTGCGGGCGTCTGCTGGGACCGCCTCTGGCCGCGCTGATGCTCAGCGTCAGCCCGGTCGCACCGCTCTGGCTGATGGCGCTGGTGCCGTTGATCGCGCTGCTGCTGGTGCTGCGCGAAGCCGCCGATCCCCCGCTGCCGCCGGTGGCGCACCAGTCGACGCGGTTACAGGCCTCCATGCTGCCTTTCCTGGTGCTGGCGCTGCTGCTGGCGGCGCTGGTCAGCCTGATGCAGCTTGGTTTATCGCCGCATCTTCATCCGTTATTTAATGGCGATGCCGTGCAAATCAGCCATCATGTCGCGCTGCTGCTGAGCCTGGCCGCGCTGGCGACCCTGGCGGCGCAGTTTCTGGTGGTACGCCCGCAGCATTTTACCCCGAGAGTTTTACTCTTACTTGCCGCGGTCTTGATGGTGGCGGGTCTTGGGCTGATGTGTCTCGCCAGTTTAGCCCTCTTCTACGTGGGCATTGTCATCACTTCGCTGGGGGCCGCCATGGCAACGCCGGGATACCAGCTTTTGCTCAACGATCGGCTGACGACGGGCAAAGGCGCAGGGGTGATCGCCACCAGCCATACGCTGGGGTACGGGGCCAGCGCGCTGCTGGTACCCGTGGTGACGCGCGTTTACGGTGAGCAGTTTTTGATTACTGCCGCATGGGGAATGGCGCTGCTGTTTCTCGCGGTGAGCTTGTGGGTACGATCGACCGATCGTACCCCTTAAACATTAGTGGAACGGATGAGGGGAGGTGCTGGCTGCGTCCTCACTTTGCCGCAGACGCTGGAGCGGATCCTGCTGATAAAACTGGCAAAAACGCTGCCACAGCGCCGGGAAGCGTGGGGCGAAAAGCTCAGGTGCGCTAAAGAAATACTCGGACAGTACCGCAAAACACTCGGCGGGATCGGTCGCGGCATAGGCATCAATGCTGGCCGCGCTTTCACCCACCAGGTCTATCTCATCCTGAATGTTTTCCATCGCCGCGTGCAGGTCGTGCTCCCATCCCGCGACTTCACGCAGCGGGATCAGCGGCACGCCGCTGGCGCGATCGCCGTTGCGGGTATCCAGTTTGTGCGCCACTTCGTGAATGATCAGGTTGAAGCCCGAGGCATCGAACGAGTCCTGAATATCCAGCCAGTTGAGGATGATTGGCCCTTGCTGCCAGCTCTGCCCGGACTGCACCATACGCTGGTTGTGCACCAGCCCGATGTCATCCTCCCACTCATCATCGACGATAAACGGCGCCGGGTAGATCAGCACTTCGTGGAAGCCATCCAGCCATTCGATACCCAGCTCCAGCACCGGCAAGCAGAAGAGCAGGGCGATGCGGGAATTTTTGAGCGGATCCAGTTCGAAGCCCTGTAGCGGCACCAGCCGTTTTTGCTGTAAAAAACGCTCGGCCAGCTGAATCAGCTTTGATTGCTCTTCAGGCAAGAGATTCGCCAGCACGGGGATCGCCAGAGCCTCATCCCAGGGCAGCGCCATATTTCGACCAGCGTCGTTCGTTTTCCAGGGCCACTTAATCATCGCTTTGCTCGTTACTCGCACGTGAACAAAATGGAAAGGTCAGGGGCTGTTAGCATGCCAACATACTCTGTTAAGCAGTATGACACTCCTCTTCGGCTGCATGCAGAGTGGCAGCCTGTTTAAGAGGGATCCAGCCCGCATAAACTATCACTATGTGCCGTCAGGTTGATAGCGCTTTAGGGGTATCCCCTTCATTTTGTGAAGTATGTCGTGCGCGACTATGATAAATCTCTTCTTACCCTACCGTGCTTAAGGATCCCGTCAGTATGCCCGTCAATTTTGACCTCAACGATCTCTATGCTTTCCGCGCTTTACTGGAATACGGCAATTTCCGTCTTGCGGCGGAGTCTATCTGCCTTTCCCAGTCGGCGTTGAGTCGCAGGATTGAAAAGCTGGAGGCGGCACTGGGGACAAAACTGTTCGACAGAACCACCCGCCGCGTCACGCTGACCCTGTATGGACAGACCTTTGCCGACCGGTGCGGACAGCTGCTTGCTGATGTGGAGTCCATGCTTTCGGATATCGATAAGGCCAGCGAGGAGCGTACGGGGCTGATCACCGTGGCGACGGTGCCGTCCGCCGCCTGTTACTTTATGCCGGATGTGATCCGCCGCTTTCAGTCCCGTTACCCCCGCGTGCGCATAAAACTGATCGACAGCAGCGCCGGAAACGTTATCGAGGCCGTCACCCGCGGACAGGCGGATTTTGGTATCTGCTTTGCCCGGAGCTTGCAGCCCGACATCGAGTTTGTCCCGCTGGTGGAGGATGTCTACGTGGCCGCCTGCCGACGCGACAGCCCGCTTGCAAAAAGAAAAAGCCTGACGTGGCAGGCTTTTTATCAGCAGGATTATATCGGTCTGGATAAGACCTCCGGCAACCGCAATCTTCTCGACCAGCGGGTCGGGCATATTCGGCCTGAGCGCCCCAGCATCTGCGAAACGCGGCACGTGACGACCATGCTGGGGATGGTTGAAGCCGGGATCGGTATTGCGGCCGTTCCCGCCATGTCAATGCCCCGCGCAGAGCATTCGCTGCTGACGTCGGTGCCTTTAACCGAGCCTGAAGTCAGGCGAACCGTGGGGCTGATCCGCCGCCGCGGGCGGATCCAGTCCTATATTGCTGCCGAACTCGAAACGCTGATCACCGAGCAGTATCGCGAGGTGCGCTGACGGGCGTTAAGCCCGTTGACGTAATGACGCTGGCGGCCTGTGGCGAAGAGAGAAAAGTCAGCAGCGCTTTTCCCTGTTCGGGATGGTCAGCCTTCTGCGTTACGGCTCCGGCGAAACGGGTAATGTACTGCATGTCGTCAGGCAACTTACCCACAAACGTCACCCCCGAGACCGGCAGAAGCTCGCTCACCTGCTGAAAGCCGAGATCGTATTTCCCTTTTGCCACTTCAGACGCCACCGGGATGCGCTCAACCCGGTGCGCTTTATCGTGAACCTGGCCGTGGATGCCCAGCTTACGGAACAGCTGGCTCTCAACATACCGGCCGCTGGCGCTGTCGGAATAAGCCATGGAGTGCGCCTTCAGCAGCGTTTGCCGCAGGGCAGGCACCGTACTGATATCCGGCACCGGCGCGCCCGCTTTGACGACCATCCCGACGGGCGAATCCGCCAGCTCCACGCGGGAGCCCGCCGCCGTCCTGCGATCCTGTTCCAGTTTCGCCAGCGCATCGCCCACCATAATTACCACGTCCGCTTTTTCGCCCCGGGCGAGCCGCGCCGGAATGGCCTGCGGCGTTTTGCCCATCGACGGGCCGGAGATCACAATGAGCCTGTCGCCGCTTTGCGCTTCGTACTGCGGCGTCAGCTTCTCCAGCGCCGCTTTGAAGCCGCCAGAAATCATCACCGTCACATCCTGCGCAAGCGCGCCCGCGCTGAGGGTGGCGAAGGTCAGGGCGACAATCACCGTTCTGAATGTAAGCATGAGGGATCACTCCTTAACGGCGGTTTGCAGGATTAACGTGCGACGACGATAGAGATAAAGCGTTGCCAGCAGGGCGCAAACGGCGGCAAAGCTCATCCAGTAGCCCGGGGAGGCTTTGTCGCCGGTGTACTCAATTAAGGCGGTCGAAATCACCGGCGTGAAACCGCCAAAGACCGCCGTTGCCAGGCTGTAAGCCAGTGAGAAGCCCGCCACGCGCACCTCTGCTGGCATGATCTCCGTCAGGGCCGGGATCATCGCGCCGTTATACAGGCCGTAGAGGAAAGAGAGCCACAGCAGCACGGTCAGCATCATGGAGAAGCTCGGGGCTGCGGCCAGCATCGTCAGCGCCGGATAGCTGGTCGCCAGCGCCAGCAGCGTCATGGCGATCAGCACCGGTTCACGCCCGAAGCGATCCGACAGCGCGCCGCCCACCGGCAGCCAGATAAAGTTGGACACCGCCACCAGCAGCGTGACCAGAAGACTGTCCGACGCGCTGAGCATCAGGACTTTTTTACCGAAGGTCGGGGCGTAAACGGTGATCAGGTAAAACGCGGTGGTGGTCATCGCCACCATCAGCATACCCGCGACGACTACCGGCCAGTTAGCGAGCAGCGTTGTGAAGACCTGACGCATCGCCAGATGGTGGCGACGGGCGCTAAATTCCTCGGTCTCTTCCAGCTTGCGGCGCAGGAAAAAGATAAACGGCACAATCAGACAGCCAAACAGGAACGGAATACGCCACCCCCATTCGCGAATGGCACTCTCCTCCAGCACCACATTCAGCGCAAAGCCCATCGCCGCCGCGATCATAATGGCGACCTGCTGGCTACCCGACTGCCAGCTGGTGTAGAAACCCTTGCGGCCCGGCGTGGCGATCTCCGCCAGATAAACCGAAACCCCGCCCAGCTCGGCGCCTGCCGAAAAACCCTGCAACAGGCGGCCGGTCAGCACCAGCAGCGGCGCCCACAGGCCAATGCTCTGATAAGACGGGATCAGCACGATCAGGAACGTTCCGGCAGCCATAATCGACAGGGTGACGATCAGCCCTTTACGGCGACCCACTTTATCAATGTAAGCCCCCAGCACAATGGCCCCGATCGGACGCATCAGGAAGCCCGCGCCAAAGACGGCGAAGGTCATCATCAGTGACGCAAATTCACTGCTTGCCGGAAAAAAAGTATGGGCGATGTAGGTGGCATAAAAGCCGAACAGAAAGAAGTCGAATTGCTCAAGAAAGTTGCCCGACGTGACGCGGAAAATCGCGCCCGCTTTGGCACGAACCGTTGCAGGTGTGGTTGAGGAAACCATGATTATCTCCAGTTTTATAGTGACGTTATGCTCGTCTGTTTCTGAAAACTGGATCAGGAAGTGGAAATTAATAAGCGCAAATAGCGCATGAACCGATGCGTGTGGTGCATTAATGACAAAGCGTTGACCAGTATTTACATATTCAACAATAACTTAACATTTCGGTGATCTTTTATTTACTCGATTTCGCTAAGTTGCTGATATATCAGTTTTGTGACATCGCGCAGGTGAGAAGCCAGGCGGGGCCTGGCTTGGGATTATCAGCGCAGCGCGGTCGCAATCGCGCTAAACATCAGCGACGCTTCCAGCGGCTGGGCGCTGAATGACGGCTCTGCCTGCGGCCAGGTGGACCACTGGACGATAACCAGATTTTCTTTCTGATTAACCATGATCATCTGACCAAAAATACCCAGCGCCCACAGGGAATCTTTCAGCGAATTTTCGACTTTCGGCTCCACGTGTGTGGCGGTGACTGGCACTTCGTTGTTCCACCACTGGTAGCCGTACAACCCCTTCGGATGCGCGTCGGACACCGATCCTTTGGCCTGTGTCCAGGCTGAGGACTGTTTCACCCAGCCCTCGGGGAGGATCTGCTTCCCGTCCGGCAGCGTACCGTTATGCAGGATAAACTCCCCGAAACGCCCCCAGTCTTCCAGCGTGGCGTTAAACCCATGCGCACCCACGTCGTGCTGGCCTTTGCTGTAGGCATGCCACACGCCGTCGCTCGCCATGCCGTACGGCTGCCAGATGCTTTTCTCCAGATACGCCGCGAGCGTCATGCCGGTGGCGCGCTCAAGCACATCGCCTAACAGCCAGGCGCCACCCGAGGAATAGGACCAGTTTTCGCCCGCCGGGTGTTCACGGTGTAACCCCTTCACCAGGGTGCGCACGCAGTCGTAGGTGCCCGGCTTCGCTTCGCATTCGGTAAGCCGGGCGAAGTCAGATTGCGGGTTGGTGTAATCTTCGTTCCACGCCACGCCAGAGGTGTGGGTGATGAGCTGTTTCAGCGTTACGCCCTCCCAGGCGGTGCCTTTTAAATCCGGTTCGTATTGGGTGACAAGGTCGTCCAGGGAATGGATTTTCCCTTCTTTAATTGCAACACCCACCAGCGCGGAGACCACCGATTTGCCCACGGAGCGCGACGTCCAGAGCGTTGAGTCGGTATTGCCTTCTCCCAGGTATTTATAGGCCACTTTGCCGTTTTTCAGCACCAGCATGCCGCTGACGTTCTGGCGTTTCAGGTAATCCTGAAGAGTGTAACTCTTACCCTTCACCTGATAGCGGGCATCGGTGAGCGGTTTTTCTGCGGGCAGCAGCGGCGTAGCGTTGCCGTGGCGGAACACGTCCCCCGCGTAGTTGCGGTAGTCATTGCGAAAGCCCACCACGCGATCGGCCTGGCTCCAGGTGAGCATGGTATGCGCGTCTGGGAGTCTGGCATCGAAAGGCGCCGGACAGGTGGTGAGGTCGGTACCGTTGCAGGCCGCCATAACGGCGGGCGAGAGCAGGCTGCTGACAACCAGCGCCGCGAGCAGCGTGCGGTTTGTTTTGATTTTCATATTTATCTCGTTTGGCTCAGGAAGGACTTCAGTTTAAGAACCTGCGGCCTATAATAAAAAACGCGTTATGGGGGAAAATCCCCCGTAAAAATTGCGTGGAGAATGGCGTGGCATCACTGATCTATTCCTTTGCCCAGCTTGAGGCGTTCACTGCCGTCGCTGAACACGGCAGCCTGATGAAGGCGGCCAGTAAACTCGGCAAAGATCGTACTACCCTCCGGGATCTGATCGATTTCCTTGAGGATGGGCTGGGCTACGCTCTGTTCCTGCGGGAGGGGCGCAGCCTGCGCCTGACGCCGGAGGGGGAGCAGCTTCAGCGGCAGGCGCACCTGCTGATGCGGCAGGTCAAAGCGTTTGAGGCGTTTGCCAGATCGGTACCGGACAGCGCGACGCAGGACATTGCCCTCGTTTACGATCCGTTCACACCCAGAGCTTTTTTACAGGCGCTGATTGCCACTCTGGCGACGAAAAAGATCCGCCTGAGCCTGACCAGTGCATCGCGCGATGAGGCGGAAGCGATGCTGGCAAACGGTCAGGCCGATCTGGGGATCTGCCAGGCGCGCAACCGCAGCGTGGGCAATGAGATGGAGTGGCGGGCGCTGGGGGCGATCGAAATGGATTTTTACGCCGCAACGGCGCTTTTTGCGGAGGTTGCGTCGCCGGTGTCGCTGCTCGATCTCTCTCTGGTGCCACAGGTGATTATGCATGCCGCATCAGACGAGCCGGTTGCCCGTCGCCTGCAAATTTCAGGGCACACGCTTTTCACTAACGAACTGGAGATGCTGCGCGGCCTGCTGGAGCAGGGCTGCGGCTGGGGGTTTTTGCCGACCCATCTTCAGGCAACGCAGTGGAAAAATGTAAAAAGGCTGCCCACCGAAGTGGGCAGCCAGGGAATAAGCCAGACGATGGTCACTATCTGGAAGCCGGGCAGCGACAAGCGCGGGTTGATCAACGATACGCTGTCGCTGCTTCCGGCGTTATGGCAACGTTCAGCGCTGTGAGCACCCTTTGCACTGTTTATTCTGGATCTGCTGGAAGAAGTCGTTGCCTTTGTCATCCACCAGGATAAACGCCGGGAAGTTCTCCACTTCAATTTTCCAGATGGCTTCCATTCCCAGTTCAGGATACGCCACGCACTCCAGGCTCTTGATGCTGTTTTGCGCCAGCACCGCCGCCGGGCCGCCGATGCTGCCGAGGTAGAAGCCGCCATGCTTATGGCAGGCGTCGGTGACCTGCTGGCTGCGGTTACCTTTGGCCAGCATGATCATGCTCGCACCGTGGGATTGCAGTAAGTCCACGTAGGAGTCCATACGCCCGGCGGTGGTTGGGCCTAAGGAGCCAGACGCGTAGCCTTCCGGCGTTTTCGCCGGGCCTGCATAGTAAATCGGGTGATCTTTAACGTACTGCGGCAGTTCTTCCCCGTTGTCGAGCAGCTCTTTCAGCTTCGCATGGGCGATGTCGCGCGCCACGATGATGGTGCCGCTCAGCGACAGGCGGGTGGATACCGGGTGCGAGGAAAGCTGCGCCAGAATGTCGGGCATCGGCTTGTTCAGATCAATGCTTACCACGTCGCCTTCTCCCTGCTGGCGCAGGGATTCAGGAATATACTGGCCCGGATTGTGCTCCAGCTTCTCAATCCAGATCCCCTCGCGGTTAATCTTCGCCTTGATGTTGCGGTCAGCGGAGCAGGAGACCCCCATGCCGATCGGGCAGGAGGCGCCGTGGCGCGGCAGACGGATCACGCGAATATCGTGCGCGAAGTATTTCCCGCCGAACTGCGCGCCAAGGCCGAGGTTTTGCGCTTCCTGAAGCAGTTCCTGCTCGAGCTGGACGTCGCGGAATGCCTGGCCGTGCGCATTGCCTTCGGTTGGCAGGCCATCGTAGTAGCGCGCAGAGGCGAGCTTGACGGTTTTCAGCGTGGCTTCCGCTGAGGTGCCGCCGATAACGAAGGCGATATGGTAAGGCGGGCAGGCCGCGGTACCGAGGGTCCGCATCTTCTCAACCAGATAATTTTTCAGCTTCGCCGGGGTGATCAGCGCTTTGGTTTCCTGATACAGATAAGTTTTGTTGGCAGAGCCGCCGCCTTTCGCCATGCACAGGAATTTATACTCGTCACCATCAACGCTGTAGAGGTCGATCTGCGCGGGCAGGTTGGTGCCGGTGTTCACCTCTTTATACATATCCAGCGCCGCATTCTGCGAGTAGCGCAGGTTGTCTTCAATATAGGTGTTATACACGCCCTGACTCAGCGCCGCTTCGTCGCCGCCGCCGGTCCAGACGCGCTGGCCTTTCTTACCCATAATGATTGCCGTACCGGTATCCTGACAGGTGGGCAGCACGCCTTTCGCCGCAATCTCGGAGTTGCGCAGGAATTGCAGGGCAACGTACTTATCGTTCTCGCTGGCTTCCGGGTCGCTCAGAATAGCCGCAACCTGCTTCTGGTGAGAGGTGCGCAGCATAAATGCCGCGTCGTGGAAGGCCTGCTGTGCCAGCAGGGTCAGCGCCTCTGGCTCGACTTTCAGCACTTCCTGACCGTCGAACTCGGCAACGGAAACGTGCTCTTTGGTCAGCAGATAATATTCGGTATCGTCATGCGCGAGGGGGAAGGGGGTCTGGTAGATAAAGGGTTTGTTTGACATAGCTTGCTCCACAAAAATTTAACCGCCGGAGGAAATGTCCGGCGGTCAGGAATCAGAACATCATGGACATCCACGGGTAGCCAATCAGCAGCAGAGCTGCCAGGAAGATGGCGCCGAAGATGGTGCCGAGGCGCCAGTAGTCTTTGGTTGGCAGGTAGCCGCTACCGTAGTAAATCGGGCTTGGACCGGTACCGTAAGGGGTGATGATCCCCATCACGCCCAGCGAGGTCACCATCAGCAAGACGAACACTTCCATATTCATGCCCGGAATGGTGGAGGCGATGGTCAGCATCGCAGGCAGCAGCGCCGTGGTGTGCGCGGTGGTGCTGGCGAACAGGTAGTGCAGCAGATAGAACGCCAGCAGCAGTACGATGGTGGCGACACCCGGAGAGATACCGCTCATCAGCAGGCCGCCTTCTTTACCCAGCCAGCTGATAAAGCCGGTGGAGGAGAGGCCATCCGCCAGCGCCACCAGGGTAGCGAACCAGACGAAGGTGTTCCACGCGGCTTTGTTGCCGGTGATATCGTTCCACTCCAGCACGCCGGTCCACAGCATCAGGCCAACGATCAGCAGGGCAGCCATGGCCGGTTCAATCCACGCCGCGGCGAAGATCCACATCAGCAGCGCACAGCACACGAACACCAGCAGCAGGATCTCATTGCGCGACAGTTTGCCCAGTTTTTCCAGTTCACGGGTCGCCCACAGCGGGACTTCGTTATTCACTTTCACTTCCGGCGGGTAGAACCAGTAAGCCAGCAGCGGCATGGTCAGGATCAGCAGGATGCCCAGCGGCAGGAAGGCGAGGAACCAGGTCCCCCAGGAGATATCAATTCCGACCGTGCTTTTTACCAGCGCCAGCGCCAGCAGGTTAGGTGCCAGAGCGGAAAGGAACATCGAGCTGGTGATACAGGCCGCGGTGATGGCTACCCACATCAGATACGAACCGATTTTGCGCGCGCTTGGGTCATTGGGTTTTGAACCGTACAGCGGCGGCAGGTTGGCGATGATCGGGTAGATGGTCCCGCCGCTGCGCGCGGTGTTGGACGGGGTGAACGGCGCGAGCAGCAGGTCTGCGAAGGTAATGGCGTAACCGAGCGTCAGGCTGCGACGGCCCAGGTACTTCACCAGAATCAGCGCCAGACGGCGGCCGAAGCGGGTTTTGTCGTAGCCTGCGGCGAACATAAAGGCACCGAAAATCAGCCAGACGGTGGAGTTACCAAACCCGCTGACCGCCCATTTAAAGGAGGCGCCCGCCAGCTTGAATTTTGGATCAGCCAGCTGTTCCGGGCTAAAGAGCACCCACTGGCTGCACAGCGCAATCGCCACGACGCCGGTAAGACCGATCACGGCGCCCGGCAGCGGTTCGAAAATTAACCCGACGATGACGCCGACAAAGATGGCAAAGTAGTGCCACGCATATGGCGGCAGCCCTTCCGGAACGGGGACAAACAACAGCAGGACGGCAACAATGACGGGCAGAGCCATCATCAGCAGTCGTTTTGCTGTTCCATTTGATGCCAGATTCGCCGCAGGAGGCGTTACAGCAGTTTTTGTATTCATAGTTTCACGTCTTAAGTTGTCAAAAATTCGTCGCCCGGCGAAAACACAAATTCGATTGAAGTATCCTTTTTGCTTTTTTTAGTTATTTAAGGTGCGGTTTTGTGTTTTCACTAATAGCGATTTAACGCATTTTGGTTTGCGCTAAATAAAAAATGATGATGTTTTTATATTGCTCTTTTGAATGCCATAACTATTGATCGCGATCAAAAAAACGGAACTGAATGGCTATTTTTATACTTTTTATAATAACCACTCTGGGTAGTGTGGTTATTCACTGATTTTAAGTATGTTATGTATCAAAACTATAACACTTGAATCTTGGTGTTTTCGTTTGTTGTTGTTTTATAAGGTTTTATATTGATCATGGTGTATTGGTTTGACCTTTTATAATTTAACTTTTTTTAAATTATTGTGAACGAGTGAAACATTCCCGCTAACACCAATGTATTATTAATGTTATCGAAGGGATTAAATAGTTTATTAACTAACGTAATGGCTTTAGAAACTAAAAAAAGATTTATATTACTATCATGACATCGGCAAAAAACACGAAATAAAAAATCATCCCGATAACGAATTCTTAATTTTTAAAGTTTGGAGTTTCTATTATGAGCACTAACGAACGTATTTTAAGCCCCTTCACATTACCGAATGGTACTGAACTGAAAAACCGTTTGTTAATGGCCCCGATGACAACCTGTACCGGTTATTACGATGGCACCGTGACCAGCGAGCTGGTGGAGTACTACCGCGCCCGCGCGGGCAGCATCGGCACGATTATCGTTGAGTGCTGTTTTGTTGACGATCTCGGCCTGGCGTTCCCGGGCGCAATTGGTATTGATAACGACGAGAAAATCGCCGGGCTGGCAAAAATCGCTGACGCCATCAAGTCAAAAGGCTCCAAAGCCCTGCTGCAAATCTACCACGGCGGCCGCATGGTCGACCCAAAACTGATCGGGGGCCGCACGCCGGTTGGCCCAAGCGCCGTTGCCGCGCCGCGTGACGGTGCCGCCACGCCGGTTGCCCTGACCGCGGAAGAGGTGGAAGGCATGATCGGCAAGTTCGGCGAAGCCGTACGCCGCGCAATTCAGGCCGGCTTCGACGGCGTCGAAATCCACGGGGCGAATACCTATCTGATCCAGCAGTTCTTCTCCCCGAACTCCAACCAGCGTGACGACGAGTGGGGTGGCAGCCGCGAAAACCGCGCGAAATTCCCGCTGGCGGTGCTGGACATTACCCACAAGATGGTGCGCCAGTACGCGGACGACGCGTTTATCATTGGCTACCGTTTCTCTCCGGAAGAGCTGGAAGTCCCGGGCATCCGCTTTGAGGACACCCTGTATCTGCTGGAAAAACTGGCCGCGCGCGGGGTGGATTATCTTCACTTCTCCCTTGGCGCCGCCCTGCGTCCTTCTATTGTCGATACTCAGGACCCGACGCCACTTATCGAAAAATACTGCGCCATGCGCTCTGACACGCTGGCTCAGGTGCCGGTGATGGGCGTTGGCGGCGTGGTGAATGCCACGGATGTGAATGAAGCGCTGGATCACGGTTACGACCTGATTGCCGTTGGCCGCGCCACCATCGCCTATCCGGACTGGACCGATCGCATCGCGGCGGGCGAAAGCCTGGATCTGTTTATGGACAGTACCCGACGCGAAGAACTGAGCATTCCGGAACCGCTGTGGCGCTTCTCGCTGGTGGAGGCGATGATCCGCGACATGAGCATGGGTGAATCCAAATTCAAACCAGGCACCTTTATTGAAAAAGTGCAGGACGATGCCAACGAACTGGTGATTAACGTCAGCCTCGAAACCGACCGCATCGCCGATATCGAACTGGCCTCCGGCCCGAGTGAAGACGTCGAGTTTGTCACCAGCTTCGAAGAGATCCGCACCCGTATTCTGGACGCCAACACCCCGCACGTGGATGCTATCACCGGCGCGACCAGCCAGAGCGAGGCGGTGAAAAAAGCGGTCTCGAAGGCGATGCTGAAATCCAGTAAAGCGCTGGCGGCAGAAGAGGGCGCTGACCCGAATGAGACTAAAAGCGTGGACGTGGTAGTGGTCGGCAGCGGCGGTGCAGGGCTGGCGGCGGCGATTCAGGCGCATGACGAAGGCGCGAGCGTGCTGATCGTCGAGAAAATGCCAACCATCGGCGGGAACACCATTAAAGCCTCGGCCGGGATGAACGCGGCGGAGACCCGCTTCCAGCGCGTGAAAGGTATTCAGGACAGCAAAGAGCTGTTCTACCAGGAAAGTCTGAAAGGCGGTGGCAACAAGAACAACCCTGAACTGCTGCGTCGCTTTGTCGAGAACGCGCCGCAGGCCATCGAATGGCTGGCCACGCGCGGCATTATGCTGAACGACATTACCACCACCGGCGGGATGAGCATCGACCGTACGCACCGTCCGAAAGACGGTTCCGCAGTGGGCGGGTATCTGATCAGCGGCCTGGTGCGTAACGTCAACAAGCGTAACATCGAGGTGATGCTGGATACCTCCGTGAGCGACATCATCTTCGAGAACGGCGAAGTGACCGGTGTGCGTCTGACCACCGAAGAGAACGAAACCCTCACCGTGGCAACCAAAAGCGTGATTGTGGCAACGGGCGGCTTCAGCGCCAACAGCCAGATGGTGGTGAAATACCGTCCGGATCTGGCAGGGTTCGTTACCACCAACCACAAAGGGGCGACCGGGGGCGGCATCGCGCTGCTGGAGCGTATCGGTGCGGGCACCGTGGATATGGGCGAAATTCAGATCCACCCAACCGTTGAGCAGAAAACCTCGTATCTGATTTCCGAATCCATCCGCGGCGGCGGGGCGATTCTGGTCAATCAACAGGGGAACCGATTCTTTAACGAAATGGAGACCCGCGATAAAGTCTCGGCGCAGATCATCGCGCTGCCGGAGAAATACGCTTACATCGTCTTTGACGAGCATGTTCGCGCCAAAAACAAAGCCGCGGATGAGTACATCGCGAAAGGGTTTGTTACCAGCGCCAGCTCGCCAAAAGCCCTGGCGGAAGCGCTGGGGATGGATCACCATCAGTTCCTGGCAACGCTGGAACGCTACAACGGCTTTGTGGAGAAACAGCACGATGATGATTTCGGCCGCACCACCGCGCTGCGTGCGCCAATCAACGAAGGGCCATTCTACGCCATTCAGATTGCACCGGGCGTTCACCACACCATGGGCGGCGTGACCATTAACACAGAAACCTGCGTGCTGGACAGCAACCACAACGTATTGCCGGGAGCGTTTGCTGCGGGTGAGGTTGTCGGGGGCATCCACGGCGGTAACCGTATCGGCGGTAACGCGGTGGCAGATATCATTATTTTTGGTACGCTTGCAGGACATCAGGCGGCTATGCGTTCGAAAACACGGTAAGGCTCCTGTTTCCCCGGCGGCGCGGTGCCTGCCGGGGCTACAACTGAGGACTCATGCAATGCCTGATAGCCATCGCGTTTACAGTTACTCCGCCGTTCTGATGGGATCGCCCATCCTCCTGAAACTCTTTTCCCATGACGAAGCGCTTGCCTCCCGCGTGTTTCGCCTGATCAAACAGTACGAAGATCTGCTCACCGTTAACCGCGCGCACTCCCAGGTAATGGACATCAACCATGCGGCCGGTCAGCATCCGGTTGCCGTCAGTCGCCCGGTGTTTGAACTGATCCGCTGCGCGAAAGCGGCCAGCCTGCTTAAAGACAGCGCCTTTAACCTGGTGATCGGCCCGCTGGTGAAGCGCTGGAAAATTGGCTTTAAGGGGGACGCGGTACCGCCCGCGGACGAGATCGCCGCCTTGCTGGGCATCACGCATCCTGCGGACGTGGTGCTGGATGAAGCCAACAGCAGCGTGTTTCTTACTCGCCAGGGAATGGAGATCGATCTGGGGGCCATTGCTAAAGGCTATATCGCCGACAGGGTGCGGGATTACCTGCATAAAGAGGGTGCCGAACTCGGGCTGATCAACCTTGGCGGCAACGTCCAGACGTTAGGCTCGCCGGAGGGCGGCTGGCGCGTCGGCCTGAAAAAACCGTTCGCCGCTGATGCGCTGATTGGCGCCATGACGGTCGAAAACCGGTCGGTGGTGACGTCTGGCACCTATGAGCGCTATTTCGAGCAGAACGGCAAACGCTATCACCACATACTTGACCCACGCACCGGTTACCCGCTGGATAACGAACTGGACAGCGTGACGATTATTTCGCAGGACTCCCTCGACGGCGATATCTGGACCACGCTGATCTACGGCATGGGCGTGGAAAAGGGCTGCGCCGCGCTGCGTTCGCGCCCCGATATTGAAGCCATCTTTGTCACCAAAACAAAAGAAGTGGTGATCTCCTCGATGCACCACTTCCGTTTTACCCTTCTGGACGACAGCTACCGAATTACTGGCAGTACTGTTTGAGCAGTCCGACCTGTTCCGGCTGCAAACGGTAGCGATATACCGGCCGGCCGGTAGCGCCGTAGTGAATGCTGGTGAACAGGATATTGATTTGTGCCAGCCAGATCAGGTATTTGCGGCATGACACGCGGGAAATGTTGACCGCATTCGCCAGATCGTCGGTGGAAAATTCTATCTCTGGATGGCTGTCGATCCACTGGCAAATGGTGCGCAGCGTCTGCGGCGTTAGGCCTTTCGGTAATTTTTTGCTGTCGGCCAGCTCCGGCGCGCCGCCGTGGATCAGCCTGTCGACGTCGGCCTGTTCATAATACTGATGCGATCCCATCAGGCTGCGCTTTGCCTTCCAGCCGTTCAGCGCCTCTTCAAAACGCGGGAACTGGAACGGTTTAATCAGGTAATCCACCACGCCATAGTGCATTGAGGTCTGGATCGTTGCGGCGTCGGAGGCCGACGAGATCATAATGACGTCAATCGGGCGGCCCGACGCGCGGATGATGGGCAGCAGATCCAGCCCGTTATCCTGCTGCATATAGACATCCAGCAGCACCAGATCGATCGGCTGGCCTGGGTTGGCGATCAACGCCTCGGCCTGGTTGAGCGTGGAAGCGACGCCGCAGCAGCTAAAACCCTCAACGCGGTTAACATAAAGACGGTTGAGGTCGGCTACCATGGCGTCATCATCGACAATTAACACATTTATCACGCGATATTCCTCTCGCTATCCCAGGGGATCTGAACAAAAAATTGGGTAAATACGCCAGGCTCCGACTCGACGGTAATATCTCCGCCCAGATTCTGGATCTGCTGACGCGCAAGGAACAGCCCAACGCCGCGGTTTTCACCTTTTGTTGAGTAGCCCTTTGTAAAAATAGCCTCCAGCCGCTCGGGATCAATGCCGGGACCGTCATCGCTGACCTCACCGCTCAGCCAGCCGTTCTGATAATGCAGCAGCAGGCCGATCTCGCCTTCCGGCTGACCTTCCATCGCATCCAGGGCATTTTCGATTAAATTGCCCAGTACGGTGATCAGCACCGCAACCTGCTCTTCATTGGCGGTGTCAGGAAGCTGGCTCTCCTCCGCCAGCGTCAGGGTCACCCCGACCTCTTTGGCGCGGTTAATTTTACCCAGCAGGAAGCCCGCAATGACCGGGGATTTAACTTTGCGCTGTATCGCGCCGATATCCGTCTGATAATTCTGCGCAGTCTGGATGATGTACTCCTCCAGCTTATCGTAGCGCTTCATGTGCAGCAGGCCGAGGATCACGTGCAGCTTGTTCATAAATTCGTGCGTATGAGCGCGCAGGGCATCAACGTAGCTGACCATGCCATCGATACGCTGCATTAACTGGCTGATTTCGGTCTTATCGCGGAACGTGCTGATCGCCCCGATCACCTGATTCTGGCTTTTCACGGGGACCATGTTGCACAGCAGCAGCCGCCCGTTACAGCCGATCTCCTGATCCTGGCGGGCAATGCCGGTCCTGGATACTTCGCGCAGGCTGGCCAGCAGCGGTTCACTGCTGCTTTCGGAGTGCTGGCCCGAGGTCAGGAGTAATATTTCTCTGGCGGTGTGGTTAATCATCGTCACGCGCCCGTGCATATCCACGGCCATCACGCCTTCGCGCAGGGACTGCAACATGGCCTGGCGCTGCTCAAAGAGGGCGGAGATCTCGTAAGGCTCCAGCCCGAAGAGGATACGTTTCAGAACCCGGACCAGACCCCATATCGCCACTGAACTCATCAGAACGCTGAATAAGATGGTCCACACGGCGTTGAGCCGCCCGCGGGCAATCTGATCTTCAACTTTATTCAGCGAGATACCCACCACCACCACGCCGATCTGGTCGTGCTGGTCGTCATACACGGGCGTAAAGACGCGCAGCGCTTCCGCGAGCGCGCCGCGGTTAACGGAGACATTCTCTTTCCCTTCCAGGGCGGGCGTCAGATCGTCGCCAATAAAATGCAAACCTAACAGCGCTTCGTTTGGATGGGAATAGCGGATCCCACGCAGGTCGGTGACCACGGTAAACAGCAGGTCGTTGCGCTTCGTCACCGCCTGGGCAATCGGCTGGATGATGCCAGCCTGCGGCGATTCCATCAGGCCACGCTTGATTTCCGGGCTGTCGGCCAGCGTCCGGGCGATACCCAGCGCGGTATCTTTCACGTCATCGCGCGTGGCGCGGGTGATCTGCACAGAGTAAAGCGCGAAAACCACCAGCAGCACCGAGCCGATAATCGCGCACACCATCAGCGTAACCAGCGTATTCAGCTTCATAGGGCGCTTGCGCGTCGGGGGGAAGGGCTGCAAATCGCTCATTAACACTCCGCGATGAAAAAGAAAGGGCTAATTATCGCTGATGACGGGCGTTTCATAAAGCCATGTAAAGAGAGGCGTTTCGTGAGCCTCCTCTCAGGTGACCTATATAAAACACTTTATAGTGTGAGGGTACTCATAATAAGGAGGCAGTTTATGAGCATTATGCTTACCGGTACGGCCAGGGAAAGACGGCACGCCAGCACGATGAACATCGACAGATTATCGACGCTGGATATGCTTAACGTCATACACCAGGATGACGCGCAAATCTCTTCTGCACTTACCCCTCACTTAAGTATGCTGGCCCGCGTGGTGGATAACGCGGCGGCGACGCTTAGCCACGGCGGACGTCTGGTGCTGACCGGCGCGGGCGCGTCCGGACGCGTGGCGGAGCAGGCGGCAGAAGCGTTTGCGCCGGGCAAACACCCTGTCATTGCGTTAACAGCAGGTGATAACGCCGGAAGCTACGCGAGCGGCGTTGCCGACCTTCAGACGATAGAATTTGGCGAGCATGACATGATGCTGGCGCTGTCCGTCAGCGGCAAAACCCCATGGGTATGGGGCGCGATGCGTCATGCGTGGTCCCTGGGCTCAACGGTTGCGCTCATTACGGAGGATGCGCAAAGTGAAGCGGCGCAACTGGCGAGTATGGTCATTGCTCCCGATCTGGGCGCGGATGTGGTGGCCGGGTATACCAACGCTAAAGCAGGCATTGCGCAAAGCATGATCCTGCATATGATCACCACCGGTCTGGCGGTACGTTCCGGACGGGTGTACAGCAACCTGCGCGTTGATCTGGAGGCAAGCAACACCAGATGGGCCGAACGACAAATTGCCATTGTGATGGAAGCAGGGGGATGTAGCCGGGCGCAGGCGAAGGCCGCGCTGGAAAGCTGTAACCACCAGTGCAAAACGGCGGTACTGATGGTGCTGACGGGGCTGGATGCCTGGAAAGCGCATGAATTGCTGGCGCAGAACAACGGGTTTGTTCGCCTGGCCTTGCAGGAAGCGCCGTAATATTTCAGCGTCAAATAAAAAAGCCCGCATCGCGGGCTTTAATATTGAGAGGGATTAGAACTGGTAGGTCATGCCTACGCCAACGATGTCATCGGTAGAAATACCGTTTGCTTCGTAGAAGCGTTCATCGTTGTCCAGCATGTTGATTTTGTAGTCAACATAGGTGGAGAAGTTCTTGTTGAAGCTGTAGGTCATGCCCACGTCGATGTAGTTAACCAGATCCATATCGCCTTTCTGACCCTGCGGGTTGCCAGCGTAGCCTGGATAAGTCATGTCCTTACCTTTAGAGTAAACCCATGCCAGGGATGGACGCAGACCGAAGTCGAACTGGTACTGTGCCACCGCTTCGAAGTTCTGAGTCTGATCCGCAATACCATAATCGCCGTATGGGGTCATGTTGCGGGTTTCAGCGTACATCATCGCCAGATAGACGTTATTGGCATCGTATTTCGCGCCAATGGCCCATGCTTCGGCTGTTTTACCGCCGGCGTAGAGTGCATTGTTTTGACCTGCACCTTCTTGTGCGTTAGTACGGTCGGAAGAAGAGTACGCAGCACCCAGGCTCAGACCAGACAGATCGCCAGAGAAGTCATAGGAGGTGGACATACCGAAGCCGTCGCCGTTCTGGAAACGTACGTCGTTATGGCCGTTTTTGGTGCCTTCCTGGTTTTCATTTGCGTTAGCACCTTCGTTAGCACCCTGATATTGCAGCGCAAAGTGCAGGCCGTCGACCAGACCGAAGAAATCGTTATTACGGTAAGTTGCCAGACCGTTAGCACGACCGTTCATGAAGTTATCGGTCCAGGTGTAAGAATCTCCACCAAATACCGGCAGCATATCGGTCCAGGCTTCTACGTCATACACGACGCCGTAATTACGGCCGTAATCAAATGAGCCGTAGTCGCCAAATTTCAGGCCAGCGTATGCCAGACGGTTGAAAGATTTATCCCCTGCGCTTTCGGTGTTGTTAGCGTAGGTTTTATATTCCCACTGGCCATAACCTGTCAGTTCGTTCGTGATCTGCGTTTCGCCTTTGAAACCCACCTGTACATAGGTTTCATCGCCGTCGTCGCCTGGGTTGTCGGAGAAGGTATGACGCGCATCAACCTTACCGTACAGGTCAACTTTGTTGCCATTCTTGTTATACATTTCCGCCGCATTTGCTGCGCCAGCCATTAATAACGCGGGTACGAGAATTGCCAGAACTTTTCTTTTCATTATATATTCCCTTTAAATATAAATTTTCTGAATATATGTAGTTACCCTCCGTAACTACATGGCTGATACTATTCTATGGATTATTATTTAGGTTCAAAAATAAATGTAATTAAAGTGGTAAAAATATTACAAAATATTTCTTTTTATCTCTTTATTTTTCATATGAATTAATTCATTGAAAATATAGCGGGTAATTATTATTAAGTATTTCGTAATTCTATTTATTAAAGATTTTGATTCGGGTGTATTATAATTCACTCTCTTTTGAGCAACAGGATGGGATGATGGAACTTGCGCAGTGGCAGCACCGTTTTGAGCGCTGGCTCGACGAAAATCATTTTACTGATGATGCGGCGCACGATATCGCCCATTTTCGCCGCGTCTGGATGACCGCCCAGGCCATAATGGCTGACGAGGATAGCGATCCGCTGGTTGTGCTGACCGCATGCTACTTCCATGACATTGTCAGCCTGCCGAAAAATCACCCGCAACGCAGCCACTCCTCGCGGCTGGCAGCGCGAGAAACGCGCGAGATCCTCAGTCGCGATTTTCCTGATTTTCCGCCCGATCGTTATGCAGCCGTTGAACATGCCATTGAAGCGCACAGCTTCAGTGCCGGTATCGCGCCGCAAAGTCTGGAGGCCAAAATTGTGCAGGATGCCGACCGTCTGGAGGCGTTAGGCGCTATCGGCCTGGCGCGCGTCTTTGCCGTCTCCGGTGCGCTGGGCGCCGCGCTGTTTGATGCCGACGACCCGTTTGCCGGAACACGAGCGCTGGATGATAAAGCCTTCGCGCTCGACCACTTTCAGACCAAACTCCTGCGCCTGCCGGACACCATGCAAACCGCGCGGGGGCGCGAACTTGCGCGTCACAATGCCGATTTTCTGATCCAGTTTATGGCGAAGCTGAGTGCCGAATTACAGGGCGATTACCTCGGAACCGACAGCCAGATATTGACCCATTTCCGTCGCAGTGTGCGATCCTGAACTGTGGTACTCTGTTTTCTGTCTTTATTGTCCGGTTAAGAGAATGCAGGAAAATCGATCAGTGACTGTGCCCGCGCCTGAGCGGGTTGAGAAATCAACGGCAGCCGTGCAGGCACTCCTGCGTCAGCTGCTGGAAATGTATGATGCTAAAACGCTGGCAAACCAGCTGGTGGCCCATGGCGAGAGCCACTGGAGCCCGGCGATACTCAAGCGGCTGCTGATAAGCGACAGGGCAGGGCACCGCCTGAGCGACGGTGAGTTCCGCTATCTGCAAAATTTGCTGCCGCGTCCTCCTGCTGCGCATCCAAATTATGCCTTTCGCTTTATCGATCTCTTTGCCGGTATCGGCGGCATTCGCCATGGCTTTGAAGCTATTGGCGGGCAGTGTGTGTTCACCAGTGAATGGAATAAACATGCCGTCCGTACCTATAAAGCCAACTGGTATTGCGATCCCGACGCGCACCAGTTCAACGCGGATATTCGTGATGTCACGCTGAGCCACAAAACCGGCGTCAGCGATGAAGAGGCCGCCGAACACATTCGCAATACCATTCCGGCGCACGACGTGCTGCTGGCGGGCTTTCCGTGTCAGCCGTTCTCGCTAGCTGGCGTGTCGAAGAAGAACGCGCTGGGACGCGCACACGGCTTTGCCTGCGATACGCAGGGCACACTGTTCTTTGACGTTGCCCGGATTATTGATGCCCGCCGCCCGGCAATTTTTGTGCTGGAGAACGTCAAGAATTTAAAGAGTCATGACGGCGGCAAAACCTTCCGCATTATCATGCAAACGCTGGATGAACTGGGTTATGACGTGGCGGATGCAGAGGACATGGGGCCGGACGATCCGAAAATTATCGACGGCAAACACTTCCTGCCACAGCATCGCGAACGCATCGTGCTGGTGGGCTTTCGCCGCGATCTCAATCTGAAAGGCGATTTTACGCTGCGTGATTTGCCCTCGCTCTATCCTGCGCGCCGCCCGACGGTGGCCGATCTGCTGGAGCCCGCCGTCGATGCGAAATTCATTCTGACGCCGGTGTTGTGGAAATACCTCTATCGTTATGCCAAAAAGCATCAGGCCAAAGGCAATGGCTTTGGGTTTGGCATGGTCGATCCGCTTAATCCTGACAGCGTGACGCGTACGCTGTCGGCGCGCTATTACAAAGATGGCGCGGAAATTCTTATCGATCGCGGCTGGGATAAGGCGCTGGGCGAAAAAGATTTTGACGATCCACAGAACCAACAGCACCGGCCGCGGCGCTTAACGCCGCGCGAGTGCGCCCGCTTAATGGGCTTTGAGACGCCGCAGGGCTACAGTTTTCGCATCCCGGTGTCGGATACCCAGGCCTATCGTCAGTTTGGCAACTCGGTGGTGGTACCCGCCTTTGCCGCGGTAGCAAAACTGCTGGCCTCACGCATCAGCAAGGCCGTTCAGCTTCGTCAGAGCGAGGCCGTCAATGGCGGACGTTCACAATAAGGCCACGCGCAGTAAAAACATGCGTGCCATCGGCACGCGTGATACCGCGATTGAAAAACGGATCGCGGGCCTCCTGACCGCCGTCGGGTTTGAATTCAGGGTTCAGGATGCCACGCTTGCCGGGCGTCCTGATTTCGTCATCGACGCGTATCAGTGCATCATCTTCACCCACGGCTGTTTCTGGCATCATCATGACTGCTATCTGTTTAAAGTCCCGGCGACACGCACCGACTTCTGGCTGGAGAAGATTGGCAGGAACGTCGAGCGTGATAAACGCGATGTTTCGCAGCTTTACGCTCAGGGCTGGCGGGTGCTGATTGTCTGGGAGTGCGCGCTGCGCGGAAGAATGAAGCTGAATGACGTGGAACTGACGGAGCGGCTGGAAGAGTAGATCTGCGGCGGCGGTCAGGCCGCGCAGATCGATACCCAGGGCATTCACCCGATCACGGTTTCTCCACCTCACACGTCGTAATAATCGGTTTCGCGGGCAGCAAATATTTACCCAGTGTGACCAGCACCACGGCAAAGACAATCACACCCAGCGCCAGCCATTCAATCGTCGACAGCACTTCGCCCGCAAAACCGGTACCCAGCAGCACGGCCACCACCGGGTTAACGTAGGCGTAGCTGGTGGCAACCGCCGGTGAGACGTTGCGGATCAGGTACATATAGGCGTTAATGGCGATAATGGAGCCAAACAGCGCCAGATACCCAACGGCCAGGAAACCTGAAAGGTCTGGCATCGCCGTCAGTTTTTCACCCGTCAACGCGGAGGCCATCAGCAGCACAATGCCTGCCGCGAGCATCTCAATGGCACCCGCCATCATCCCGGAGGGCAGCTCGATGCGAGAGCCGTAGACCGAGCCGAAGGCCCAGCTCATGGAGCCGATCATGATCAGAACGGCAGCCCAGGGGTTCCCGCTCAGGTTACCGCCGCTGTTCAGCAGGATGATACCCACAAGCCCAATCGCGATGCCCAGCCATTCGAGCTTACGGGTGCGGATCCCGAAGAGACGACTAAAGCAGAGCGTAAACAGCGGCACGGTCGCGACGACCACGGCGGCGATGCCCGACGGCACGTTCTGGTGTTCGGCGACGGTTACCGCGCCATTGCCCACCGCCAGCAGCAGCAGGCCAATCAGGGCGGCGTTAAGCAGGGGACGCAGCGGCGGTAGCCTGTGGCCGCGCAGCAATAAAAACGCCATCAGCAGCACGCCAGCCGTAAGGAAACGAATACCGGCCATCATCAGCGGGGGCCAGCTTTCCACGCCTATACGAATGACAAAATAGGTGGATCCCCAGATGATATACAGGGAAAAGAGTGCTCCAATGAGCGGTAATAAATGCCGAAAACGCATAGTCCCTCACGACGAAATAAAAAGTTCGCTCATAGTTAACGCCAAAACTATCGGACTGGCGAGTGCTTTAATTGTGTAGTTAATGTGAAATTTTTGTTGACGTGAGGTGCCTGTTTCCGGGCGGTGAGTTTTGTTCCATACTATTCACTTAATTAGCAAAAAAAGAAGGATAGAGATTTTGGCAGGAAGTAGCTTATTAACATTGCTGGATGATATCGCCACCTTGCTGGATGACATTTCGGTTATGGGAAAACTGGCGGCGAAAAAAACCGCCGGGGTACTGGGAGATGATTTGTCGCTTAACGCGCAGCAGGTCAGCGGCGTGCGGGCGAACCGTGAGTTGCCGGTGGTGTGGGGCGTTGCGAAAGGGTCCTTTATTAACAAGGTGATCCTCGTTCCGCTGGCGCTGCTGATTAGCGCCTTTATACCCTGGGCCATTACGCCCCTGCTGATGATTGGCGGGGCGTTCCTGTGCTTCGAGGGTGCCGAAAAAGTGTTGCATATGTTCGCTGCACGCAAAGAGAAAGACACCCCGGAAATGCGCCAGCAGCGTCTGGAAGCGCTGGCCGCACAGGATCCAAAAACGTTTGAACGCGATAAGGTTAAAGGCGCGATCCGCACGGACTTCATCCTCTCGGCCGAGATTGTGGCGATTACGCTGGGGATCGTCTCAGAAGCCCCTCTGATGAACCAGGTGCTGATCCTGTCCGGCATTGCGATCCTCGTGACGATAGGGGTTTATGGCCTGGTCGGGCTGATCGTCAAGCTGGACGATATCGGCTTCTGGCTGGAAAAAAAATCCAGCGCAATTGCGCGCGGCATCGGGAAAAGCCTGCTGGTGCTGGCGCCGTGGCTGATGAAAACCTTGTCGGTGGTGGGAACCCTGGCGATGTTCCTGGTCGGCGGCGGCATTATCGTGCACGGTGTTGCTTCGCTGCATCACATGATTGAACATTTTGCGTCAGGCCAGGGAGCGGTAGTCGCTGCGATCCTGCCCACACTGCTTAACCTCGTACTGGGCTTTATCGTCGGTCTGATTGTGGTAGCCGTTGTTAAGCTGGTTGAAAAAGTACGCGGGAAATCGCATTAATTATTGCTGACCCCGGATGCAAAAAGACCATTCCTCGTCTAAATTGAAAACGTTTCACCCTGATACAGGAGGCAGGTATGGTCTTTTTGATCAGTGATGAAGTTAAGCCTAAAAATGGTGGTCCAGGCATGATCGTCACCGGGTATTCCAGCGGAATGGTGGAGTGTCGGTGGCATGATGGATACGGCATTAAGCGGGAGGCTTTTCGTGAAGACGAGCTTCAGCCTGCGAATAAAAGGCAAAAACGCGACAAGGCTTAATCACACAACGCCCGGCCTTGCCGGGCGTTTTTACTGGCAGAAGACTTATCATATCGGATGGTGAGCGACAATCAGGGAGTGTGTGTGCAGCACGATACCTTTGTTGTAAAACAATCTTTTTTGCAGTGGCTGCATAAGCGTAGCAATCCCCGTTTGATTGTTAACCTCTGTTTTATCGTTGTCCTGATCTTTTCCACTCTCCTGACCTGGCGCGAAGTCGTGGTACTGGAAGATGCTTATATCTCCAGCCAGCGTAACCATCTGGAAACGGTTGCCAGTGCGCTGGACAGACAGCTTCAGTTCAGCGTCGATAAAATGCTGTTTTTTCGCCACAGCATGCGTGATGCGCTGGAAACGCCGCTGGCGTTTGGCGCGCTGCATGATGCGGTAAAGCGTTTTGCGCATTTGCGCACGTCTTCCACCTGGCAAATTGCGGTTGATAAACGGCGCACGTTACCGATCAACGGTGTTTCGGATGCTTTCGTTGACAAGACAACCCTTCTGAACCGTGATGATGAGTACCTTGATAATGAACTGTCCGCCGCGCTTGAAGTGGGGTATTTGCTGCGTCTGGCATCCAGCTCATCCCGCAACGAAGAGCGCGTGATTTATGTCTCTCGCGCCGGATTCTTTCTGGAAACGGATACGCCGGGAAATTCCAGCGATATCGTGCAGCGCTATTACCATCTGGTCACTCAGCCCTGGTTTACCCAACAGTCCGAACGTGAAAACCGTGCGCGTGCCGTGCGCTGGTTTATCTCGCCGCCTTCCTCCTTTGTGGGCAAAAAGCCGCTGATTACCGCCAGCGTGCCGGTTTACTACAATCACGTCTGGTATGGCGTGGTGGCGATGGATTTCACCTTTGCCACCCTGCGTCGCCTGCTGGTGGAAGCCGTCGGCGATAACCCGGAGGGGGAATACCAGCTGTATGACAGTCGGCTTACCCTGCTTGCGACGTCTGAATCACCGGCTGCGGACGTTAATCATTTTGACGCGCGCGAATTAGCCCAGATAGCGCACGCGATAGAATCGGATTCCGAAGGCGGCATTCGCCTGGGGAGTCGTTTTGTCAGCTGGGAGCGTCTCGACCATTTTGATGGCGTCATCCTGCGCGTGCACACCCTGGATGAAGGGGTGCGCGGCGATTTCGGCAGCATCAGCATTGTGCTGGCACTGCTTTGGGCGCTGTTCACCGCGATGCTGCTCATCTCCTGGCTGGTGATCCGGCGCATGGTCAGTAATATGTATTCGATGCAGAACTCGCTGCAATGGCAGGCCTGGCATGATCCTCTGACCCGGCTGAATAATCGTGGGTCGCTGTTCGAGCAGGCGAAAATACTGGCGAAGCAGTGTGAACAGCAGTCGCTGCCTTTCTCGGTCATCCAGATCGATCTTGACTGCTTCAAGAGCATCAATGATCGGTTCGGGCATCAGGCGGGTGATAAGGTGTTGTCCCATGCCGCGGGGCTAATTGCCAGCACCCTCCGAGATAAAGATATTGCCGGACGCGTCGGGGGCGAAGAGTTCTGTGTGGTGCTGCCCGGCATGACGCTTGAAGAGGCGGCGGAAGTCGCAGAGCAGATCCGCGAGCGTATCGATAGCAAAGAGATCCTGATTAAAAAAAGTACCACCCTGCGCGTGAGTGCGTCGTTTGGCGTCTCTGGCGCGCAGGAGAAGGGTAATTACCACTTCGAAAATCTGCAATCCACCGCCGATGCGCGTCTGTATGAGGCGAAACAGCGCGGGCGGAACCGGGTCATCTGGCAGGATCACGTCAAAAAGTAATCAAGCCCCTCGCACCAGCCGGTCGGCCCGGTGTGCTGAGTGTGATAAACCCGGGCGGGATCGTTGTTCTTAAGGCTGATACCCTCCCGGTTGAAGCCTTTCACCACGACGGCAAAGCCTACGCTGTCCAGCAGCGGGGCATCATTGGGGCCGTCGCCCAGGCCCAGCGTCGTCGGTTCGGAACCCTCGTGCAGGCGATACTGGTCCACAAGCCAGTGAACCGCCACGTCTTTGCCGCAGCAGGTGTCCAGGATATGCCAGAAGCGTGCTCCCTGGACGATCTTCAGCCCCTGCCGGGCGAGTTCGGCGGCAAAGCGTGCCATTTGTTCATCACTGTCACGCCAGATCAGCGTCACGGAAGCCTCGTGCTTGCGCGCAAGCACCGAACGGGGACGGCTCAGCCCCGTCCATTCGGCGACCACGCGCTCGTCCACATCATCGAAGGTGGTGAATTTCAGATGCATCGCCTGGCGTACCCGGGCAATACACTGCCGGATCTCGTCATGCTTCTTTTCTGAGATGAACCGTGCGGCGTTTTCCCACCGTACGTCAGGCTGGATCACCGCGCCGTTTTCCGCAATGTAGGGCAGCCCGCCAAGCCCCAGCTCCTGCTGGATGTCATCCATCTCGGACGCGGTTTTGCTGCTGCACAGAATGACCGGTACCTGTTCATCCATTAACTTTTCCAGCCAGGGGGCCGCAGGCTGCCAGTCGAGTGTGTGAAAATCCAACAGCGTGCCGTCGAGGTCGGTAAAGACAAGCAGAGTCTCCTCAAGCGAAGGCATAATGTCTCCCGGATAATAATTTTGCCTAAGAAAAATCTTAAAAAAAATAGGCATTGAAGCGCCGTTGAACTGGAAACGATCCCGACAAACCCACACGCGGCGCATGTTTATACTCATAACCAAAATTCACATGTAGAAAACATAATATTCGCTAAGAGAATATATGCTTGTAAGACAATTCTGTTGGGGATAATGTCTTACCTGCATCAGATTTCCTGGTGTAACGAATTTACAAGTGCTTCTTGCATAAGCAAGTTTGATCCCGGTCATCCCCATGACCGGGATTTTTTTCGTCTTAGCGGTTCGTCTCCGAGACGCTAAAATCATGGATATCCAGCTCGAATGCCTCAGCCAGTTCACGGTAGGTATGGTAATCCCGACCATTGACCACGACACGGTCTGAATTATCCTCCGCGCGATGAACTTCGGACTCACTAATTTCATTGATGGCGGCAAGCAGGGCATCGACATCCACTTCAACCTCACGCTTAATGGTGTCGCTGTACTCTTTGTCAGTCTTCATGGCGGGTTCCTCATTTAACCGTCTCAACAGCTAAGTATAGACCGCACACAAAAACGCCATTCGCGCCAGGCGGCGATGCCAGGCAATGTAATTTGTTCTACACTGGCTCAAAACCACAGGAGGAATGTATGAAGGTCAACGATCGGGTAACCGTCAAAACGGACGGTGGGCCGCGCCGCCCGGGCGTGGTGCTGGCAATAGAAGAGTTTAATGAAGGCACAATGTATCTGGTGTCGCTGGAAGATTACCCGCTCGGCATCTGGTTCTTCAACGAACTGGGCCACCCGGATGGGATCTTTGTGGAAACGGCGGAATAGGGCGGCGTCGGGGGCGTCTTCTCCCCGGCTCCGGCTGCTGAAAAGCAAAATCTCTGGCCAGGCCAGAGATCAAGGTAGGGTACAACATGGCCGTGCAAATTAGCGCATATTAACGAAAATCCCATTCGTCACATTATCTGTCAGGCGTACGACATGGTATATCACTTGCTTATTATGCGTTTTAATTTTCCTTTTAATATTTCCTTTGTGTGATGATACTGTTTTTGCCTTGATATTCATCTGGTCTGAGATCTGAATTGTCCCTTGTCCAGCCATCCACATTCTTAGCATACTTGATTCAGTTCTGCTTAATGATAGGGTGGGTAAGTTAATCGCCCCTACATTCTTAACTTCTTTATTCAAATAATCGCCCAGAATGTCATCAAGTGACTCTGGTTTAATCGATTTCGAACTGATTAATAAGTTTTTACGCACCAACAAATACTCATCGAAATGAATATTGGCGATCGCCATAAAAACAATAAACAGGGTCTTAGGATGCTGATTAATGATCTGCTTAATGTGCTGACTGTTAGCGGGGTCGTGAATGAAACAGTCCTCATTAATAAACACCACGCCGGGCTTGTGGGCGTCACAAGCGGCTGCGAGTTCTTCAACGGTGTGTGCATCGTTGATGTCTCTCTTTCTTACCCCTCTGCTTGCTAAGTACCCGGTTAACCCTAGCCGGGTGTAGCTGCATAAATCCATAATGATCGTTGACATGGCATACCCTCACTCAATGCGTAACGATAATTCACCACCTGCCTGAGAGCTCATAAACAGCCATACGGGATGGAAAAAATCTAATAAAACCTGTGAGCATGACAAAGACTTTCAGGCGAACTCACTATCCCGTAAAGTTACGTATAATTTGCCAGGAATCATCTTAAAGTAAAGTAAATATTAAGTATTGTGAGATGGTTAGAAACATTTAAACCGCGTCAGATATATCCTGGTAGATGTTTTTCGAGATTATTTTTAGGAATATCCTCAGAAAGACATTGCAAACACTGCGGGTTATTATTTGCGTGGAAGTTCGCTGACAATATCCGCTAACAGATTGAATATCTCGCTGAATAAATGCTCGCAGAAGGGGGCGATAAGTGGCATCAATAATGACATTAATAAAAGGCCAACCGTCAACGTCACCGGAAAGCCGATGACGAATACCGACAGCTGCGGAGCCATTCGGTTGAGTAAACCTAATGCGAGGTTAACGGTGAGCAGCAGGGTAATGATCGGCAGCGCCAGCATCAGCCCGTTGAGGAAGATCAGCCCGGCAGCCCGCACCAGTGCCAGAAACGCGTTGCTGTTCACCGGGTTGTCGCCAATCGGCAGCGTGTGGAAGGTGTCCACCAGCATCGAGATGAGCCACAGGTGGCCGTTGAACGAGAGAAACAACAGCATCGCCAGCAGGTCGATAATACGCGCCAGCACGGGCATATTCAGATGGCTGCCCGGGTCAACGAACGTCGCGAAAGACAAGCCCATCTGCAAACCGATCAGTTCACCCGCCGTTCGTACCGCGGCGAAGGCGAGCTGCATCGTAAACCCGACCGCCACGCCAATCATCACCTGTTGCAGGGCAATCCAGATCGCATTCGGGGAAAAGATCGGGATATCCACCGCTGGCAGGGTAGGGGCAACGATAAGGGTGATAACCATGCCCAGCCCAATTTTGACGCGTTTAGGCACCGACTTTTCACTGAGTATGGGGGCGGTAGAGATCAGCGCCATGATGCGCAGCATCGGCCAGAAATAGATCCCGAGCCACTGAACAAACTGATCGCTGGTGAAATGCAGCATCGTCCGTCAGCCGATGATGTAAGGCAGATTGGTGAACAGGTTGCGCATATAGTCCAGCAGCAAATTGAGCATCCATGGCCCGGCAACGATAATCGCCACGAAGACGGCAATGATCTTCGGGATGAACGACAGGGTCATTTCGTTAATCTGCGTGGCGGCCTGGAGAATACTGATAATCAGACCGGTGACCAGCGCAACCAGCAGCAGGGGCGCGGCGACGGCAATCGCGACTTTCATCGCCTCCGTGCCCATCATCATGACCGACTCAGGCGTCATTGCGCGCTCCTCAACTGTAGAAACTCTGCGCCAGCGAGCTGACCAGCAGCTGCCAGCCGTCGACCAGCACGAACAGCATGATCTTAAAGGGCAGGGCAATGGTTGCGGGCGGGACCATCATCATCCCGAGCGCCATCAGGACGCTGGCGATCACCAGGTCAATAATCAGGAACGGAATGAAAATGGTGAAGCCAATCTGGAACGCCGTTTTCAGCTCACTGGTCACATACGCCGGGAGCAGAATGCGCATCGGCACCGCTTCCGGTCCCTGTAACTCACCGGTGTTAGCGAGACGGGCAAACAGGGCCAGATCCGCTTCGCGCGTCTGGCGAAGCATAAATTCACGTAATGGCTGGGCGCCCTTTTCCAGGGCAACCTGCATGGAAATTTTATCTTCGCTGAACGGCTGGTAGGCCTCGGTGTAAATCTTGTCGATCACCGGCGACATAATGAAAAAGGTCAGGAACAGGGCTAAACCCAGCAGCACCTGATTGGGCGGCGCGGACGGCGTGCCGAGCGCGTTGCGCAGCAGGCCAAACACAATGATGATGCGGGTGAAGCTGGTCATCATCAGCAGGATCGCCGGGATAAAGGTCAGCGAGGTGATGAACACCAGCGTCTGCACGGACAGGGACCAGCTTTGCCCCCCGTTCGCCAGCGGCGTGGAAACCAGCCCCGGCAGTTGCGCATACACAGAGGGCGCGAACAGGCCCAGGCCTGCCAGCGTAAGGAATAACAAACGGCGCATCAGGATCTCCCGGGACGCTTGAGCAAACTCTTCATAACGGACTGGAAATCCGCAGGGGCCTGGGCGTTAGCCTCCACCGTGGCAGGCGCAGGGGGAAGCGTGTGAAGAACGTTAATGCTGGAGGCGGTCACGCCCAGCACCAGTCGCGCATCTTCCACCTCCACAATGACCACGCGTTCGCGCGGCCCGAGCGGGGTGCTGGCGCTGACCTTCAACCCGCGGGTACCGGCCGTTTTCCCCGCCAGACCGAAACGCTTTGCCAGCCAGGCGGCGATAAGGATAAAGGCAATAATACCGAACAGCGCGCCGCTCACCTGGAGCAGCGGTGAGCCGGGTACGGCGGAGGGCGCGGACAGTGTTGCCTGGGTTTTCATACTTAACGGCTCAGACGACGCATGCGTTCGGAAGGGGTAATGATGTCGGTGATACGTACGCCGTATTTATCGGCCACTACCACTACTTCGCCCTGTGCAATCAGGTAGCCGTTGATCAGAATATCCAGCGGCTCACCCGCTAAACCGTCAAGCGCCACCACGGAACCCTGCGTCAGGCGCAGCAGCTCTTTAATGGTCATGCGGGTGCGACCCAGCTCAACGGTCAGCTTGACCGGAATGTCCATAATCAGGTCGATGTCCTGCAACGTGCCGCTGACGTCGCCGCCGCCTAACTGCTGAAAGACCGCGTCTGCCGCGCTTTTCGTCGGCGTCGTTTTCTGCTCGTTTAACGCGTCAGCCCACAGATCGTCCAGTGCTCCGCTGTTTTCATCGGACGGATTGTTCATGTCACTCATTTGGGCTGTTCCTCATTCAGCGAATTCAAAATCGGGTTGATCAAGTGCTCAACGCGTAACGCATACTGGCCGTTAATCGTGCCGTACTGGCTTGTCAGCACGGGTACGCCATCCACATGGGCAATAATGCGGTCGGGTTTATCTATCGGCAAAACGTCGCCGGGTTGTAATTTCAGGATCTGCGATAACCGCATGGAGATGTCGGCGAAGTTGGCCACCAGCTCCAGCTGCGAATGCTGCACCTGACGCACCAGGTTTTCACGCCAGTTCTGATCTTCGTGACGTGAGTTCTCCAGCGGCGGGTTCACCAGCAGTTCGCGCAGCGGTTCAATCATGCTGAACGGCAGGCAGATGTTGAACTCGCCCGTCAGGTTGCCGATCTCGACGTGGAACGGGGTGTTCACGACGATGTCATTCGGGGAGGTGGTGATGTTGGTAAACTTCACCTGCATCTCGGAACGTACGTACTCCACTTCCAGCGGGTTAATCGCTTTCCACGCGTCGCTGTAGGACTCCAGCGCCAGCTTCAGCATGCGGTTAATCACGCGCTGTTCGGTATGGGTAAACTCGCGGCCTTCCACTTTGGTCGGGAAACGGCCATCGCCACCGAACAGGTTATCCACCGCGATGAACACCAGGCTTGGCGAGAACACAACCAGGCCGGTACCGCGCAGCGGTTTCAGATGGATCAGGTTAAGGTTGGTTGGCACCGGCAGGTTGCGGGCAAACTCATGATACGGCTGAATGCGGATGGCACCGACGGTGATATCCGGGCTACGACGCAGCAGGTTAAACAGCCCCATACGGAACTGACGTGCGAAACGTTCGTTGATGATCTCCAGCGCCTGTAAACGCTCGCGCACCACGCGACGCTGGGTATTGGGATCGTAGGGACGAATATTATCGTCGCCGGTCAGACCCGGTTTCGGTTCGTCACTCTTATCGCTGTCGCCGTTGAGCAGCGCATCGATTTCTGCCTGAGAAAGAATACTGTCGCCCATGTCGTTACCGCAGAATGAAGGCTGTATACAGAACGTCAGTGACTTCCTGCTTAGGTTGGCCGTTTACCAGCGGGGTCGCCAGCGTCTGTTTTATGGCATCGACCAGCTTTTGCTTGCCCACATCGGTGGCGAGCGCGGAGGCATCCTGACGAGAAAACAGCAGCAGCAGACGGCTACGCACTTCTGGCAGGTAGTCGTTCAGACGTGCACGGGTCGCTTCATCTTTCAGACGCAGCGTAATGCCCACGTAAAGCACGCGATCCGCATCGCCCAGATTGACGGTGAACGTATCCAGCGGGTAGAAGACCGGCGCCGGTGGAGGCGGCGCTTCAGCTTTGGCGGCCGCGCTGGAGGGTTCCTGCTGCATACGCCAGTAACTGTAGCCTGCGGTGGCGCAGGCCGCGAGGGTAATCAACACCAGCAGCGGGATCCAGATGGAACGCTTGCTTTTTTTGGTGATAGCGGAGTCTGTCATCTGATACGAGCTTCCTGTTTCGGTACAGCTTAATACGGTGATTATCCCGTGTCCGGCTTAGGTCAAAGCGTGGAAAAGACGGGGATAATCACGTTACCTCTGGCGTTTAGGCAAAGATGTCTACGGCACGGCTGCCGCGCGCGGCGGATTGCAGGGCGGCAGGGGCAGGCAATAACTCTTCACTCTCATCGTTAAACCCGCCATGCTGGCCGGAACGCGAAGCGTGCTGTTGCTGCCCGGATGAGGACTGCTGTTGCCCGGCAAAGCCCTCGCTGCTGACGCTGCTTTGGGAAAGCTGAATGCCGTTTTCCGCAAGCTGCGTGCGCAGGATCGGCAGGGCCGCTTCCAGCGCCGCGCGAACGTGGCTGTGGGGCGAAACCATCTGCAACTGCGCCTGGTTGTCATCCAGCTTAAGCGAAATTTGCACCTGACCCAGATCCTCCGGGTGCAGACGCAGCTCTGCGGTCTGCTGTCCCTGCTTTGTGAACAGGGTGATGTGCTGGCTCAGATTCTGCTGCCATTCGTGCGTGCCCAGCGGCTGGCTTAATACCGGCGCTGTCGCAACGGTAGCGGCAGGCTGGGAAGGCGCCAGGTGACTGACGATCGGGGCCAGCGTCGCGGTTGGGCTGGCGGCAGACGACGCCGCGCTCGCTACGTCCTGCTTCTCCGCGACGGCGGCGACGGCTGGGGTAACGGCTGCCGTGGCGGGCAGCGATGTGTCGCTGTCCTGAACCGGCATTTTTTCCTGACCCGTTAACGCATGGCTAAGCGGCTGATGCTGGCCGTTGTCCGTCTGGGCTAGCGCAGAGGGGAGGGCGGCTCGGGGGGCGATCTCCCCGGTGCTCGCAGGCTGTGTCGCTACCGTGGTGGTCTGCTGGTGCGGTAACATCGCCATCAGCGCGCTTAACCCGGCCAGCTCCTCTTCTTCAGTCGTGGTCTCGCTGTTTGTTTTCGCCTCCGGCTGGGTCAGCGTCTTCAGCGCATCGGTATTCGCGGCGGGTTTCAGGCCGGAGACGAGGCTTTGCAGGGAGACGGCGGTATCTTCACCGGTCAGGGTCTCCTGACGGGAGAGCAGTTCGGCAATTTTGGCCTGGAGCGTGGTATCACCGTTTTTTTCCTTTGCCGCTGTCGACAGCTTGCTGCCCGCCGCTTTCAGATCGGCCAGCGTCAGCGGGGCATCTTTGCCTTTGCCGGTGGTCTCGGTCAGCGCGCCCGCCAGCAGAGAGAGAAAATCTTGCGCGCCCTCAGCGCCTTTCCCGGTCAGCGTGCCGCCGGATGGGTCGCTGTCGGTCATCAGCAGTTGTTGCAGTGTGATCATTCTGGTTTCCTCATTGATGCGCGCTGGGCAAACTCATCCATTTTTTTCTGATCCAGACGGTTTTCCGCCAGGGTCGAGGCTGCAATCTGCCGGTCCTGTAAGGTTTGCCAGGCCTGCAACCGCTGTTTTTTCTCGCGCCAGAAATTCAGCGCGGTATCGACTTTTTGCGTCCACTGGTTGAGCTGCTGGCGATGCTGTTCAATCGCCTTTTCCAGCGTCTGGATAAACTGCTGATAGTTAATCCAGCGCTGGCTACCAATGCCCTGCGTCATGTCGGTGTTAAGGTTGGTGCGATATTCATGCTGATAGTCGATTAACATCTTCAACTGTTCTTCAGCCTGCTGGCACCCGCGTCGCATTGCGCCAAGCTGCAATGCGGCATCATCAACTTCTTTTTCAGCCAGATCTTTCAGCGTTGATAACGCGCTGTTTTGCGCCATGACCTTCGCCCTCCACCTGTGTTACACCTGCGGGAAAATCAGCTCCAGTGCCTGGAGGGAATCTTCCCAGTCGGCGCGTTCAAAAATACCTTGTTGCAGAAATGCCTCCAGCTGCGGCCACAGGGCAATCGCTTTATCGAGCATCGGGTCGCTGCCTTTGGCGTACGCCCCGACGCTGACCAGATCGCGGTTGCGCTGGAAGCTGGAGAGCAGTTGTTTGAAGTTACGCACGCGGGCGTAGTGTTGCTCGGTGATCAGGGCCGTCATCGCACGGCTGATCGACGCTTCAATATCAATTGCCGGGTAGTGCCCGGCTTCGGCCAGACGGCGCGACAGCACGATATGGCCGTCGAGGATCGCGCGCGCGGAGTCGGCAATCGGGTCCTGCTGGTCATCGCCTTCGGTCAGTACCGTATAGAACGCGGTGATGGAGCCGCCGCCGCTGATGCCGTTCCCCGCGCGCTCAACCAACGCCGGGAGCTTGGCGAAGACCGACGGCGGGTAACCTTTGGTCGCGGGCGGCTCGCCGATGGCCAGCGCAATCTCACGCTGCGCCATCGCGTAGCGGGTCAGGGAGTCCATAATCAGCAGCACGTGCTGGCCCCGGTCGCGGAAATCTTCCGCAATACGCGTGGCGTAGGCGGCACCCTGCATACGCAGCAGCGGCGACACGTCCGCAGGCGCGGCGATCACCACCGAGCGGGCGCGGCCCTCCGCACCCAGAATGTTTTCGATGAAATCTTTGACTTCGCGACCACGCTCACCAATCAGGCCAACCACGATAACGTCCGCCTGGGTATAACGCGCCATCATGCCGAGCAGAACCGATTTACCCACGCCGGAGCCGGCAAACAGCCCCATACGCTGGCCGCGTCCCACGGTGAGCAGGGCGTTAATCGGCCGCACGCCGGTATCCAGTACGTGCTCGATTGGGGTGCGTTGCAGCGGGTTGAAGGGTTGGGTGATCAGCGCGCCGGTTTCGGTGGTATCAGGGGAGGGCAGGCCATCAAGCGGTTTGCCGCTTCCGTCCAGCACGCGGCCCAGCAGCGCCGGACCGAGCGGGAGCTGTTTGCCGCTTTGCAGGCCGTCACCGCTGATGTTTTTCGCGTAGACGCGGGCGCCGGGCAAAATCCCTTCCACTTCTTCAAGGGGCATCAGAAACAGGCGCTGACCGTTGAACCCGACCACTTCGCTTTCCACTTCACGCGTCTCCCCCCCGTCCTGACGCTCAATCACGCAGGTGGCGCCGAGCGGAAGTTGCAGCCCCGTGGCTTCCAGGACCAGACCGGTGGCGCGCGTCAGGCGTCCATAACGACGAACGGATGGCAGCTGCGCCATCTTCGTTTCAAAATTATCAAGCGTGTTAAGCCAGCGCGTAAGGCGAGCGGTCATCAGACGACTCCCGGTGCTGCCAGGCGGCACAGTTCCTGCCAGCGGGTCGCAACGCTGGCATCCAGATCGCCCTCATCCGCCGAGACCTTACAGCCTCCGTGATGGAGCGACGGATCGCCGCGCAGCCGCCAGCCGTGCAGGCTTAGCGTCGCGCCGAGGCTCTCTTCCACGCGCTGCAAATCATCAGGATGAACGCGCAGCTGCGGTTTGCCGCTGAACAGCGGTTCCTGCTGGAGCAGGGCCTGGATCTGCTTAATCAGCGCGGCGTTATCCACCACCGGCGTCTGGCCGATCACCTGACGGGCCGCCTCCAGCGCCATCTGCATCAGGCGCGAGGCGATCACGCTGTCGAGCGCATCCAGCGTATGCTGAAACTCGCTCACCAGCTGCTGCATGCGGGCATGCAGCGGCGCCTGCTGCTGGCGCGCCTGCTCAATGCCCTGCTCTAAACCTTTCGCCAGCCCTTCCTGATAACCCTGTGCGTGCCCGGTCTGGCGGCCTTCGTTCATCCCGGCGTTGAAGCCCTGCTCGTGCGCCTGCATTTGCATCTGGGCCAGCATCTGGGCGCGCTGTTCCTCTTCACTCAGCTCGGGTTCGCCCGCCCCGGCGTCGCCCTCGTCGGACGACACAACGGCAGGGGTGAACTCTGCGGTGGGAGGGGAGAGGTCGTCAGGCGTCCAGCGCTTCCACGACAGTTCATCAGACATAGGTGTCGTCTCCGCTGCCAATCACCATCTCGCCGGTTTCTGCCAGACGACGAACAATAAGCAGGATCGCTTTCTGTTCGTTTTCCACCTGAGACAGACGCACCGGGCCACGGTTGGCCAGGTCGTCGCGCAGGATATCGGCCGCACGCTGGGACATGTTGCGCAGGAACTTCTCGCGCAGCGGCTGCTCGGCGCCTTTGAGGGCGATAAGCAGCGATTCGGAGTCCACCTCCTGGAGCAGGCGCTGGATGCTGCGATCGTCCACTTCGACCAGGTTTTCGAACAGGAACATCTCGTCGATAATTTTCTGCGCCAGTTCGCCGTCGAACTCGCGTACCGCCGTAATAACCGCCTCTTCCTGCTGCGTTTTCATCAGGTTGATGATTTCCGCTGCCGTTCTCACGCCGCCCATTTTGCTGCGCTTGAGGTTCTGGCCGTCGAGCAGGTTGTTCAGCACTTCGGTCAGCTCCGCCAGCGCGGCTGGCTGGACGCCGCCGAAGGTGGCGATACGCAGCATTACGTCGTGGCGCAGGCGCTCGTCGAACAGCGCCAGAATATCGGCTGCCTGACCCCGTTTGAGGTGGACCAGAATGGTGGCGATAATCTGCGGGTGCTCGTCGCGAATAAGATCGGCGGCGCTTTGCGGCTCCATAAAGTTGAGCGTTTCGATCCCGCTGGCGGTGTCGCGCGTTTCGAGAATATCTTCCAGCAGGCTGGCGGCGCGCTCTTCGCCGAGCGCCTTAACCAGCACGGAGCGCAGGTATTCGTTGGCGTTGACGTTGAGCGCCGCAAACTGCTCGGCTTCCTGCTCAAACTCCGCCAGCACTTCGGTCAGCTGCTTGTTGGAGATCTGGCGCACGTTGGCCATCGCCGCGCTGAGGATCTGCACTTCTCGCTGGGAGAGGTGTTTAAACACCTCCGCCGCGCGATCTTCGCCAATGGTCATCAGCAGGATGACGCTCTTATCGGTGCCTGTAAGCGTATTACTCATGTTCGTTACCCATCCAACCGCGGATGACCAGCGCGACGACGCGCGGATCGTTATCTGACATTTCGCGAATGCGCTGGCTCATCACCTCTGCGCCCATGCGCTGGTTAGCACGACGCTGCTGCATCTGTTCATCTTTGCTGAGACGAACTTCAACCGCTTCTTCCTCGTCCGGACGCGCGTTCTTCTGTTCCAGCGCGGCTTTCTCGGCTTCAGCACGGCGCTGTAGCTGAGGACGAACGCCCTTACGCCACAGCAGCCACGCGACAATCAGCACCAGCAGCCAGCGGCCTGCGGACATCAGCTGATCGAAGAACGCCTGCTGTTGCCAGAACGGCAGTTCGCCACCGGTCTCATCCACCGGGTTGAACGGTGAGTTCACAACGTTGAGGGTATCGCCACGTTTTTCAGAGAAGCCCATCGCTTCGCGGGTCAAATCTTCGATCTGCTTCATCTGCTCCGCCGTGAGCGGCAGCGGTTTACCGTCCGGCAGCGTTTTGTAGTTCACCACCACGGCAACAGAGAGACGCTGAATATCGCCCGTGTTCAGTTTGGTATGGCGGATAGTCCGGTCGACTTCGTAGTTGGTCGTTTCGTTACGGCTGCTGTTACGCGGGCCGGTACTGTTCGCGGTCGAGGTCGTCTGCTGATTCGTTTGCTGACCGTTCTGCGGGTTTGCCGGCGGGGTGGAGATTGGCGCGGCGTTGGCAGGCGCAGGCTGGTTAGAGAGTGCGCCCGGCACACCGCCAGGATACTGGCCGCCGACCTGTTCCGTCTCATTGATCTGACGCGAGCGTAACACGGCGCGGGAGGCATCCCCGTTCGGGGCGTACTGCTCTTCGGTCTGTTCTTTATTCGAGAAATCAATCTGCGCGGTGACCTGCGCGTGCACGTTACTGCTGCCGACCACCGGGCCCAGAATCGCTTCAATGCGACGCTGGAGACGGCCTTCCACGTCGGCGGCGTATTTCAGCTGAGCGTCGTTGAGATCGCGCCCGGCGGTGTTGGACTGCGTCAGCAGATGACCACTCTGATCGACAAGCGTGACGTTACCCGGCGGCAGACCGGCCACCGCACTGGAGACCAGGTGCGTGACGGCGCTGATCTGCCCTTCATCCAGCGCACGGCCAGGTTCGAGGTTAACGGTCACAGAGGCAGAAGGGGACTTTTGTTCGCGGACAAACAGGGACGGCTTAGGCATCGCCAGGTGCACACGGGCACTTTTCACCGGGCCTAAGGTTTCAATCGTACGGGCCAGTTCACCTTCCAGCGCACGCTGGTAGTTAACCTGCTCGCTGAACTGACTGATGCCGAATTTTTCCTGATCCAGCAGCTCAAACCCAACCGCGCCGCCTTTTGGCAGCCCCTGCTGGGCGAGACGCAGGCGAAGCTCGTGCACTTTATCTGCCGGTACTTCAAGCGCACCGCCGTTATCGGCAAAGCGATACGGGATGTTCATCTGGGTTAACTGGGTGACGATGGCACCGCCATCCTGATCGGAAAGGTTGCTGTAGAGCGTGCGGTAATCCGGGCTTTTTGCCCATAAGACCATCGCGACAACGATCGCAATGGCGGCAGCGCCTGCCACAATCAACGGGATCTTAGGGTTGGCGCGAAGGCGGTTCATCCACTCGAGTGATTTATTCTGTGGCGCTGTCGATGCTGCTGTCGCACTCATTGCGCACCTCTTAAATCCTGGTGGTTTACGTTATTCGTGTAGAGAAACAAAACTGACTCCCGGGTCGGCAAACACGACAAAAGTTCCATACTGATGGCCCTGCCATTATTTGATGATTCGGGATTTTCTATGCGTCAAATAACCTGGTTTTTTAACGCTATTTACCGCCATTATCTTATTGACAAGCTGTTAGTCTTGACCTCGTAAAAAACCATCCAGGGGAGAGTCATGGCTATACAGGGCATTGAAGGGGTACTCAGTCAGTTACAGGCAACGGCGATGACCGCCCGTAACCAGAGCGTGGCTGACCAGCCGCCGGGCGTCAGTTTCGCCGGTCAACTGCATGCGGCGCTGGACCGGATCAGCGACAAGCAAAACGCGGCCCGTACCCAGGCTGAGAGATTTACCCTTGGCGAGCCCGGCGTGGCGCTCAACGATGTGATGGCCGATCTGCAAAAAGCGTCGGTGTCTTTGCAGATGGGGTTGCAGGTGCGTAACAAGCTGGTGTCGGCATACCAGGAAGTGATGGGGATGCAGGTTTAATCAATACCTATCTTACGCTGGCAGCCTGATGGCTTTAATGCCACAATATTTTTTTCTTCGCATGCAGGAAAGATGATGAAAAAAGTAGCAATTGTGGCTGCGATGCTGACGTTAGCGGGATGTGTTCAGGTCGATAACTATCAGGAAGTAATTAAGCACCCGGTACCTTCGCAACTGGCAGGTTACTGGCAGTCGAAAGGGCCGCAGAGCGCGATGGTGAGCCCGGAAGCGATCGCCACGCTGGTGGTGACGCCAGAGGGAGATACGCTGGATTGCCGTCAGTGGCAGCGCGTTATCGCGGTGCCGGGTAAGATCATGCTGCGTTCAGATGATTATTATAACGTGACCCGTAAGCTGGATGTCTATCCGCTGGAGCGTGATGGAGCGGCGCTGGAGTATGACGGTATGGAACTGTACAAGGTTGATCGTCCAACGGTGGAATGCGCAGATTACCTGAGCAAGAATCCGCTGGAGAGTAAGCTTCCGTAGCGGTAAAAGCAAAACGGCAATCATATTGCCGTTTTTAGGGTTTGCTCCCTCTCCCGGTGGGAGAGGGTCGGGGTGAGGTCATCAGGCCGCACTTTCCCAGCACTACAGCGCGTCCTCAATCACCCAGACGCTGACGCTGCCCCCGTTACAGAAGAACGTTCCTTCGCCATCCGCCGCCGTGGTCACGGTTTCCTCGCGGTTGCCTAAAAAATCACGCCAGGTCTTGTTGCCGTAATTCTCTCCGAGGCAGATCGTCTTCTCGCCGTCATCGCCATTCGACAGCACCACAACACAGCCCGGGTGTTCCTCAGTCCCGCTGCGGCTGAACGCAATACAGTTTGGATGATCGAAAAACAGCGTCTGCACGCCGTGGGCAAAACGCTGCCGGGCGAGGATCAGCTCGTGGAGCTGTTCAATCACCGGCATATCGATGTGATACGTCTCGCCATCCCCGCCGGTGTCGTCATAGCTTGCGCCAAAAAGATCCGGGTAGAACACGCTCGGCACGCCGTTTTCACGCAGCAGGATGAGCGCGTAGGCCAGCGGTTTGAACCAGGCTTCAACCGGGGCTTCCAGCGCCTGCAAGGGTTGGGTGTCGTGGTTGGCAACCAGCGTCACGGCATGGAACGGATCGGCTTCCACCAGCGTACCGGTGAAAATCTGGCTCATATCGTAGTCGCGTCCCTGGCGTGACGCTTCGTGAAATTTCATTTGCAGCGGCGCATCAAACAGCATGGTTTTACCGTCCACCTGATTGATGTAGTGCTGCAATTTATCCACTTCGTGAGACCAGTATTCCGCCACGATAAACAGCGGCTGCGGGGCCACCTCCTGGACGTGCTCAATCCACTCTTTGTAGAACCAGGCCGGGATGTGTTTTACCGCGTCCAGGCGGAAGCCGTCGCAGTGGGTTTGCTCCATCACCCAGCGCGCCCAGTATTTGATCTCCTCCGTCACCGCGTGGTTGCGAAAATCAATATTTTCACCCATCAGATAATCGAAATTGCCCATCTCGTCGTCGACCTGATCGTTCCAGCCTTCGCCGGTGTAGTCGTTCACGATTTTGAAGATACCGTCCTCATTGGGGTTTTCAATGTGGTCGATACCGCTGAAGCATTTGTAATCCCAGATGAACTGCGAATACTGCCCGGCCCGAACGGGGAAGGTGTAGCGCGTCCAGGCTTCACATTCGATGATCTCATCGCTGATTTGGGTGCGATCCTGAGCATCCACGCGCTGCACGCGGACGGGTTCCTTTTCATCGGCCCCCATTTTGTGGTTGACCACCACGTCCAGAAGCACCGCAATCTGGTTGCTTTTTAAGGCATTGATGGCCTCCAGCAGCTGGGCTTTATCGCCGTATTTGGTGGCGACGCTGCCTTTCTGGTCAAACTCACCGAGGTCGAAAAGGTCATAAGAGTCATACCCAACGGAATAGCCGCCGGATGCCCCTTTATATGCTGGCGGTAACCAGACCATATTGATGCCGATTTCGTTCAGGTTGGGGGCTAATGCCGTGACTTCTCGCCACAGTTCACCGCCGGTGGGGTAGTACCAGTGAAAACATTGTAAAAGTGTTGGGTTGCGCATGCACCATCTCCATGAGGTCGCGAAACTCAAGTATGGAGCAGGTTTGGCAGAAATGCCTGGCGAACGAAACGGTTAACGTTTGCCCGCCAGTTAAATGGCTAATTGATATCGCTATTACTTTGCGGAACCAGGACATGACCGCCCTGGTTACCGTAGGTGGAGAGAACGGTTTTCTGGATGGAAGATTGCCCGACCAGCTTCGCCAGCTCATCCATTCTGGCTTGCAGCAACGTTTTTACCTGGCCTTCGTTGTCCAGGATCACCCGCAGCGTCGGGCGAAGCTGCTCCTGAATCTGCGTCGAAGGTTCACTTTCCTGAGTGAGACGAGCCAGTGAGTGCACCGCATTAACATAGTCGGTTTCACAGATGATCAGATCATCCCATAGTCCCTGCCGGGCCAGTCGCAACATCAACTGGCTCTGCTCAAGGAGTTGCTGATAAAGGGCATAAAGTTGCGGTGCGTTACTCATTAGACGGCGTCCTGCATCAGTTGTGGCGTACCGGCAACCTCCTTCCACCCGTCAGCGATATTGCGCAGCAGGTTTTCCACCTCTTCGATGGCGCTGGCGTCGTTATTCACGTTGGCGTGCAGGAGGCGACGTACCATATAGGCATAAAGGGCAATCAGGTTTTGCGTAAGCTCATCACCGTTATTTTCCACCAGGCCAACCTTCAGCCCGTTTTCGATAATGTTGATGGCTTTTGAGAGCGCCAGCCCTTTTGCCGGGATATTACCGTCTGCCAGGAACAGACGCGCGCGTACCAGCGCGCTGAGGGCTCCATCAAATAGCATGATAACCAGTTGCTGCTGGCTGGCGCTCATCACCGCGCTTTCAACTTCTATTTTTGCGTAGGCTTGCGTGCCTTTTGCGCCGTACATGTTATCCCCCTCGGGTCTGATTAGCGTTTACTACTTGTTGCTGGACGTATTTTCGAACTGCTGCGTCAGGTAGCTGCTGGTGTTGTTCAGCGAGGTCATCAGTACGTCCAGCTGGGTAAACTGGGCTTTGTACTGCGCCACTCTTGCGTCAATACGTTCGCTAACTGAGTTATATTGATCCGTCAGCTTGTTCAGCGTTTTGCTGACGCCATCTTTGGCCGCCTGGATAATGCCTTTACTGGAAAGCCAGTCAGTCAGATGGGTGGCCATGGTGGTGGTGATCCCGGTGGTTTTACCGTCACCCACAACCAAATCTTTCACGGCTGCCGGGTTCTCCGCCAGCGCTTTTTTTAGCTTGTCGCTGTCCAGTTCCAGCTTGCCCGTGCTTGGATCTGAAGTAATGCCGACCTGAGAAAGCGTTTTATAGGCGGTTCCGCCGACGGTGTTGCTCAGCATGGTTTTCAGCTGCGTCTGGATAGTACGCAGCGTACTGTCTCCGAGCAGGGCGCCGTTGCTGGAATCCTGCGCATCTGTACCCGCATCAACCGCCGTATATTTGGTTAATGATGCAAAGCTGTCCTGAAGGGTGTTGTAGGCATCCACCCAGGCTTTCATCGCCGTTTCCGCTTTCGACGTATCTTTAGCGATCGTCAGCGTCTGGTTACCGGTAGTGACGTCGTTCAGGTTCAGGGTGATATCTTCCAGCGCATCGCTGATGGTGTTGCTGCTGTTTTCGATATCGACGTTATTCACCTTCAGCTTCGCGTTCTGCGCGGTGACGCTTTCCGTCATGCCGTTGCTGGCGTCGGTGCTGGTGCCGTTGTAACCCATAAAGGATTGCAGGGCGCTGTCGCCGCTCACGCTGATGCTGACCGCGTTGTCCGCCCCGGTTTCGGTGGAGGTGATGGACAGACGATACTGACCATTACCGACGTTAATAATACTGGCGGTCACGCCGGCGTCAGCTTTGTTAATCGCATCGCGAATGCCGGTCAGCGAAGAGTTTGCCGCGCTGATATCGACGGTCACCGGATCTTTACCGTTACCGGCGGTAAAGGTGATCTTGCTGTCAGCCGTGGCAATGGCCGTTTTGGTATCCGGCTGCGCGTTTTTGGTCGTCAGGGTTTGCGCCTGCGCCAGCTGCGACACGCTGATGGTGTATTTACCGGCAATTGCGCTGCCGGTGGTGGTGGCGCTGAATGCCGTGGTGCTGCTCGACGTGCTGGTCGCCGTAAACAGGTCGGCTTTATTCAGCGCGGTGTTGGCGGTCTGAAACGCTTCCAGTGAACTTTTCAACGTGCCGTAAGCGCTCAGCTTGGCGGTATACGATGTCTGTTGTTTGGAAATTGGCGTCAGCTGTGCTTTTTCGGCCGTGGTCAGACTATCCAGAATGTCTGCTAACTTAAGACCCGATCCAATCCCCAATGATGAAATACTTGCCATATTTATTCCTTAATCTATCGACACGTAGAACGAATAGTGGGGTTATCGGCCTTAATGGGGGAAAGTTTACGGTTAATTTCTTTTTTTTAATGGCGGGAATAACGGTAATAGAGAAGAGCTTTTCCGTGGCTAAAAAAATTAACGCGATCCTGAAAAAAAATCTAAAGGTTGTTTTGGACCAGACGATAACACCTTTGACGGCGATGAAGCCGAAGGGTGGAAACCCAAATCTAACCAAACAGATTTGATGAACAACAGGAATCGAAATCATGGCACAGTACATTAATACCAACAGCCTCTCGCTGATCACTCAGAACAACATCAACAAGAACCAGTCCGCTCTGTCTTCTTCTATCGAGCGTCTGTCTTCTGGTCTGCGTATCAACAGCGCGAAAGATGACGCTGCGGGCCAGGCGATTGCTAACCGCTTCACCTCTAACATCAAAGGCCTGACTCAGGCTGCACGTAACGCTAACGACGGTATCTCTGTTGCTCAGACCACTGAAGGCGCGCTGTCTGAAATCAACAACAACTTGCAGCGTGTTCGTGAGCTGACCGTTCAGGCTTCTACCGGTACTAACTCCGCTTCTGACCTGTCTTCAATTCAGGACGAAATCAAATCCCGTCTGTCTGAAATCGACCGCGTATCCGGTCAGACTCAGTTCAACGGCGTGAACGTACTGGCTAAAGACGGTAAAATGTCCATCCAGGTTGGCGCGAACGATGGCGAAACTATCGATATCGACCTGAAAAAAATCGACTCTACTACCCTGGGTCTGAATACCTTTAACGTTACTGGTCCAGTTAGCGCTGCTGGTGAGTTTGGCAAAACAGGTACTGCTACTGCTGTAACCGATTTTACTAAATATTACGGTGCAACTACACAAGTTGCAGATGCAACTGTTGCTGAGAAAGGTGCTGCAAACGACCTGTCAACTCGATTAGGCTTAGGAGCTGGCGGCGCAGCATTTGCTGATGACGTTTTTGCAGATGACAACGGAAATCTGTTTGCCAAGGTAACGATTAAAGCAACTACCGCAGCTGAAAGTAATAACTTAAAAGCTAATGGTTTTGACATCGCCAGTGGTGCACAACAAGATTTTTATGTTGCAATTGATCCTGAATCAGCAGATCTGACAGATCCTACAAAAGCTGCCTTTAAGATTGATACTAAGAACCTGAGTCTGAGCAGCATGACTTCTGGTTCTACTACTGATCCACTGGCTAAACTGGACGAAGCTATCGCGTCCGTAGACAAATTCCGTTCTTCACTGGGTGCGGTTCAGAACCGTCTGAGCTCTGCCGTAACCAACCTGAACAACACCACCACCAACCTGTCTGAAGCGCAGTCCCGTATTCAGGACGCCGACTATGCGACCGAAGTGTCCAACATGTCTAAAGCGCAGATCGTTCAGCAGGCCGGTAACTCCGTGCTGTCCAAAGCTAACCAGGTTCCTCAGCAGGTTCTGTCTCTGCTGCAAGGCTAATCGCCTGTTTAAGCTCAAACCCCGCTTCGGCGGGGTTTTTTCTGTCCGCATTCACGCGTAACCCCCCAAATAACCCCTCATTTCACCCACTATTCACCCGATTAAAACCCCTCCAGAATCGGATAATCATGCCGATAACTCAACTAACGCAGGGCTGTTTATCGTGAATTCACTCTATACCGCTGAAGGTGTAATGGATAAACACTCGCTGTGGCAGCGTTATGTTCCGCTGGTGCGTCACGAAGCATTGCGCCTCCAGGTGCGTTTGCCGGCGAGCGTGGAACTGGACGATCTGCTACAGGCGGGCGGTATCGGGTTATTGAATGCAGTTGACCGGTACGACGCTCTGCAAGGAACGGCATTTACGACTTACGCAGTGCAGCGTATTCGTGGTGCGATGCTGGACGAGCTGCGCAGCCGCGACTGGGTGCCGCGCAGCGTTCGCCGCAACGCGCGCGAAGTGGCGCATGCGATGGGGCAGCTGGAACAGGAGCTGGGGCGCAACGCGACGGAAACCGAAGTGGCGGAGCGTCTGGGCATTCCTGTTGAAGAGTATCGCCAGATGTTGCTCGATACCAATAACAGCCAACTCTTCTCTTATGATGAGTGGCGCGAAGAGCATGGCGATAGCATCGAGCTGGTGACCGATGAACACCAGCAAGAAAACCCGTTACACCATTTACTGGAAGGGAATTTACGCCAGCGCGTGATGGAAGCGATTGAAGCTTTACCGGAACGTGAGCAACTGGTGTTAACCCTCTATTACCAGGAAGAGCTCAATCTCAAAGAGATTGGCGCCGTGCTGGAGGTGGGCGAGTCACGGGTGAGCCAGCTGCACAGCCAGGCCATTAAACGCCTGCGCACAAAACTGGGTAAGTTATAGGTGAGTCATTCGCCTTGGAAATGCCGCACAACGTATTGACAACCAGGAGTTATCATGACGGTGCAGCAATCTAAAAGACGGCCTTTAAGCCGCTACCTGAAAGACTTTAAACACAGCCAGACGCATTGCGCCCACTGTAAAAAATTACTCGACCGCATCACGCTGGTTCGTCGCGGTGAAATCGTGAATAAGATTGCGATTTCCCGCCTCGACACGCTGATGGATGAAGCCGCCTGGCTTGAAGAGCAAAAAGAGTGGGTAGCGCTTTGCCGTTTCTGTGGCGATCTCCATTGCAAAGAGCAAAGCGACTTCTTCGATATTATCGGCTTCAAGCAATTCCTGTTTGAACAAACGGAGATGAGTCACGGCACCGTGCGTGAATACGTGGTTCGCCTGCGCCGCCTGGGTCAGCATTTGACCATGCAAAATATCTCCCGCGATCTGCTGACAACCGGATACCTGGATGAAAATCTGGAGCCCTGGCTGCCCGCCACCAGTACCAACAATTACCGCATCGCGCTGCGAAAGTACGCGCAATATAAAGTCCAGATGCCGGGCGTCATAAAGCAGAAAGTCCGCGCCGGAACAACTTCTGATATATATTAAAAAAGAATAAGATGTAGCGCAGCCGCCTTTGACGTTGCAGGCGATTTCTCTACACTACTCAAAAATTCCACTGTATCGGAGTACTTATGAAATTAGCACTTCTGGGTCGTCAGGCGCTGATGGGGATGATGGCCGTTGCGCTGGTCGCGGGGATGAGCGTGAAAACGTTCGCGGCAGAGAATCTGCTTAACAAAGTCAAAGAGCGCGGCACGCTGCTGGTTGGGCTGGAAGGAACCTATCCTCCGTTCAGCTTCCAGGGCGACGACGGTAAACTGACCGGTTTTGAAGTGGAGTTTGCGCAGGAGCTGGCAAAACACCTCGGCGTTAAAGCCTCCCTGAAACCCACCAAATGGGACGGGATGCTGGCGTCACTGGACTCCAAACGTATTGACGTGGTGATTAACCAGGTAACCATTTCTGACGAGCGTAAGAAGAAGTATGACTTCTCCACGCCGTACACCGTGTCCGGTATTCAGGCGCTGGTGAAGAAAGGTAACGAAGGCAGCATCAAGTCCGCAGCGGATCTGAAAGATAAGAAAGTCGGCGTCGGTCTGGGCACCAACTACGAAGAGTGGCTGCGCCAGAACGTGCAGGGCGTGGACATCCGTACCTACGATGATGACCCGACGAAATACCAGGATCTGCGCGTAGGCCGTATTGACGCCATTCTGGTTGACCGCCTGGCGGCGCTGGATCTGGTGAAGAAAACCAACAATACCCTGGCTGTTGCGGGCGATGCGTTCTCCCGTCAGGAGGCTGGCGTGGCGGTGCGTAAAGGTAACGAGGATCTGCTGAACGCCATCGACGGCGCCATTGCTGAGATGCAGAAAGACGGCAGCCTGAAGGCGCTTTCTGAGAAGTGGTTCGGCGCTGACGTGACGAAATAAGTCTTTGACTGACAAAAAAAGGCGCTTTTAAAAGCGCCTTTTTTATTTCTCGCGCGTCTGCGTGCATAATGAAATAACAATTGTTTGCGTGACCGGAGGAACCATGTCACTACAGAATTTAACGCGCTTTCCCCGTCTGGAATTTATCGGCGCACCCACGCCGCTGGAGTATCTGCCGCGATTTTCTGACTATCTGGGGCGCGATATTTTCATTAAGCGTGACGATGTGACGCCCATGGCGATGGGCGGGAATAAGCTGCGCAAGCTGGAGTTTCTCGCCGCCGATGCCCTGCGCGAAGGGGCGGACACGCTGATCACCGCCGGGGCAATTCAGTCTAACCACGTTCGCCAGACGGCGGCAGTGGCGGCGAAGCTGGGACTCCACTGCGTAGCCCTGCTGGAGAATCCGATCGGGACGCAGGCAGAGAATTACCTGACTAACGGTAACCGTTTGCTGCTGGATCTGTTCAACGTGCAGGTTGAAATGGTCGACGCGTTGACCGACCCGGCTGCACAGCTCGACGAGCTGGCGGCGCGGCTGGAAGCGCAGGGTTTTCGTCCATACGTGATCCCGGTTGGCGGCTCGAATGCGCTGGGTGCCCTCGGCTATGTTGAGAGCGCGCTGGAAATCGCTCAGCAGTGCGAAGGCGCGGTGAGTTTATCCTCGGTGGTGGTGGCGTCCGGCAGTGCGGGAACCCATGCCGGTTTAGCGGTCGGGCTTGAGCAGCTGATGCCAGACGTCGAGCTGATTGGCGTGACCGTTTCCAGAAGCGTTGCGGACCAGAAGCCGAAAGTCGTCACCCTGCAACAGGCGGTGGCTGAACAGCTTGCGCTTCAGGCGAAGGCGGAGATACTGCTGTGGGATGACTATTTCGCGCCGGGCTATGGCACCCCCAATGATGAAGGGATGGAGGCCGTTAAGCTGCTGGCCCGTCTCGAAGGTATTCTGCTCGACCCGGTCTATACCGGTAAGGCAATGGCGGGCCTGATCGACGGCATCGCCCGCAAGCGCTTTAAGGATGAAGGACCCATTTTGTTTGTTCATACTGGCGGAGCGCCTGCGCTGTTTGCCTATCATCCTCATGTCTAAAAATCAGGTAGAAAAATAATAATGCAAGAAAGTATTCAACTGGTTATTGATTCGCTGCCGTTCTTGCTTAAGGGCGCGGTGTTTACTTTACAGCTCAGTATCGGCGGGATGTTCTTCGGGCTGGTGCTCGGGTTTGTGCTGGCACTGATGCGCATGTCGAACATCTGGCCGGTGCGTTGGCTGGCGCGGTTTTACATCTCCGTGTTCCGCGGAACGCCGCTTATCGCCCAGCTGTTTATGATTTACTACGGTCTGCCACAGTTTGGTATTGAGCTGGACCCGATCCCGGCGGCGATGATTGGCCTGTCGCTGAATACGGCGGCGTACACCTCTGAAACGCTGCGTGCGGCGATCTCGTCCATTGATAAAGGGCAGTGGGAAGCGGCGGCCAGTATCGGGATGACCCCGTGGCAGACGCTGCGCCGGGCGATCCTGCCCCAGGCGGCGCGCGTGGCGCTGCCGCCGCTGAGCAACAGCTTTATCAGCCTCGTGAAAGACACCTCCCTTGCGGCGACCATTCAGGTGCCGGAGCTGTTCCGTCAGGCGCAGCTGATCACCTCGCGCACGCTGGAAGTGTTTACCATGTATCTGGCGGCCTCTCTGATTTACTGGGTGATGGCGACGGTGCTGTCCGCTCTGCAAAACTATTTTGAAAACCAGCTTAACCGCCAGGAGCGTGATCCAAAATGAGTGCAATTGACGTCAAAAACCTGGTGAAAAAATTCCACGGGCAAACGGTGCTGCATGGCATTGACCTTGAAGTTGAGCAGGGCGAAGTGGTGGCCATTATCGGCCCGAGCGGATCAGGCAAAACCACGCTGCTGCGCAGCATCAATTTACTGGAGCAGCCCGAAGGCGGGACGATCCGCGTGGGTGATATCACCATTGATACCGGGAAACCCATCAGCCAGCAAAAAGGGCTGATTCGCCGCCTGCGCCAGCATGTCGGCTTCGTGTTCCAGAGCTTTAATCTCTTTCCGCACCGCACGGTGCTGGAAAACATTATTGAAGGGCCGGTCATCGTCAAGGGTGAGCCTAAGGAAGACGCGACGGCCCGCGCCCGCGAGCTGCTGGCGAAGGTTGGCCTGGCAGGGAAGGAGACGAGCTATCCGCGTCGCTTATCTGGCGGGCAGCAGCAGCGTGTCGCCATTGCGCGCGCGCTGGCGATGCGCCCGGATGTGATCCTGTTTGACGAACCTACATCCGCGCTCGATCCTGAGCTGGTCGGGGAAGTACTGAACACGATCCGACAGCTGGCGCAGGAGAAACGCACGATGGTGATTGTGACGCATGAGATGAGCTTCGCCCGCGACGTTGCCGATCGGGCTATTTTTATGGATCAGGGGAGAATAGTTGAGCAGGGGCCGGCTAAAGCGCTGTTTGCCAATCCGCAGCAGCCCCGTACCCGCCAGTTCCTTGAAAAATTCTTAATGCAGTAGCATTTTCGCGTTCAATTTGCTCCAGATGCCGCTTCTGGAGCAAATTATCCTCCCTTAAACTCCGTTCTGTTGCTTTTTTATTCCGCCTGATGTGGATAAGCCATCGCCAAATTAAAGATAATCTCCCTGTGGCCGATATTTTATATAAATAATCATGCTTTATGTGTTAGGTTATATTCACCATAATAATGATTATCTTTATCAGAGGCTTCATTCAGTAAGTATGAGGGATATAGACTTTTTCACCTGGCGACGGGAATGCTTCCTCCGGTTTCAGGAAATGACCTGTGCCGAAGAGGTATATCAGGAACTTCAGCGACAAACGCAGGCGCTTGAATTCGATTATTATGCGCTTTGTGTTCGACACCCTGTGCCATTTACCCGCCCGCGAACCTCCGTCCATTCCAGTTATCCGCAACAATGGATGGCGCAATATCAGTCCGAGAATTATTTCGCCATTGACCCGGTGCTGAAGCCGGAGAATTTCATTCAGGGACATTTGCCCTGGACGGATGAATTATTCACGGATGCCCAGCAATTATGGGACGGCGCGCGGGACCACGGTTTACGCAAGGGAATAACGCAGTGTCTGATGATGCCAAATCATGCGCTCGGATTCCTTTCCGTGTCATGTACCAGCTTACAGGCACACTCGATATCGAGTGAAGAAGTTGAGCTGCGTTTACAAATGCTGGTCCAGATGGCGCTCACTACGCTGCTGCGCTTTGAACATGAGACGGTGATGCCGCCTGAAATGAAATTCAGCAAGCGTGAGCGGGAAATTCTGAAGTGGACCGCAGAAGGGAAGACGTCGGCAGAAATCGCCATCATTCTCTCCATCTCGGAAAATACCGTCAATTTCCATCAAAAGAATATGCAGAAGAAATTCAACGCACCGAATAAGATCCAGATAGCGTGTTATGCCGCGGCGACGGGGCTTATCTGACTGATATCACGTTCTGCGTGTCAGACGAGAAAACGGCTGAATGCTTTGCATCCAGCCGTTTTTGTTACTGGCGGTAGGCTTGTTTAATTTGCTTAACCGTATTGGCAAAAACAGCGGATTCCGCCTGGTCTTCCATCTGCGCGATCTGTTTTTCCATTTTAATGATCACACGACCAGCATCAGCCTGGCCCATCGCCTGTAGCATAAGCGTCAGCAGCGACTTCAGGCAGTTTACTTCCTGTGCCAGTTCCTGGTTATTCTCGGCAGTGGCAAATTCAGGTGTGCTCATTTATTTTCCTCATTATAAAACAGCGCATGAGCGCGACGATGAAAGTTAAGGCGGCGGAGTATACCACAAGCTACGGCAAAAAATGCAGTGGTTGTTTTTTATACTTGTCGCGCCGTGATTATTGGTCGGCGCGGATTATGAAGGTACTCAGTCCAATATGTTAGCGGCAATTAAATGTTTATCCCCGGTTCGTCATTCGTTAATTGTTGTTACAAAAAATCGCGCGCTCTTTTTCGTCAGAGTTAACAACTGTTTTAGTAACTTTTTGAATGTCGATGCTAAAAAATAGCGGTAAAAGCCCAGTGGGCAAGGGTTTTCTTTCCACTTGCTGTACAGCCTAATTTCCAAAAACGAGACCAGAATCGTATAGACGATTTTTTAGCGTTTTAATCTTGCATGGAAAACCGTTAATATAAACCCAATTAGCAGTCAGTAGCGTTATCCCTATTCTGGAGACATTTCCTTTGATCAACGTCCTTCTTGTTGATGACCACGAACTGGTGCGCGCAGGGATACGACGCATTCTTGAAGATATAAAGGGTATTAAAGTTGCCGGCGAGGCGTGCTGTGGCGAAGATGCCGTCAAATGGTGTCGCGCCAACTCCGCAGACGTGGTGCTGATGGATATGAACATGCCCGGTATTGGCGGGCTTGAAGCCACGCGCAAAATCGCGCGCATGTTCGTTGATACCAAAGTTATCATGCTGACCGTCCATACCGAAAATCCGCTGCCTGCCAGGGTTATGCAGGCGGGTGCTGCCGGGTATCTCAGTAAAGGCGCCGCGCCGCAGGAAGTTGTCAATGCGATCCGCACCGTCTACGCCGGTCAGCGCTACATCGCTTCTGATATTGCTCAACAGATGGCCCTGAGTCAGATTGAACCGGAAAAAACGGAATCTCCGTTTGCCAGTTTGTCTGAGCGCGAATTGCAGATTATGCTGATGATCACTAAAGGTCAGAAGGTGAATGAGATTTCAGAGCAGCTGAATCTCAGCCCGAAAACGGTCAACAGCTATCGCTATCGAATGTTCAGTAAACTGAACATTCACGGTGATGTCGAACTGACTCATCTGGCCATTCGCCATGGTTTGTGCAATGCGGAGTCGTTAATAAGTCAGTGAGTGAAGCGTTCGATTCAAAAGCATTTCTGAAAACCGTCACCAGCCAGCCAGGCGTCTACCGTATGTACGATGCTGGCGGTACGGTTATCTATGTCGGTAAGGCGAAAGATCTGAAGAAACGCCTTTCCAGCTATTTCCGCAGCAACCTTGCCTCCCGTAAAACCGAAGCGCTGGTCGCACTTATACACAACATTGATGTCACCGTAACGCATACGGAAACGGAAGCGCTGCTCCTTGAGCACAACTACATTAAGTTGTATCAGCCGCGCTACAACGTTCTGCTGCGCGATGACAAGTCCTATCCGTTTATCTTCCTGAGCGGCGACACGCACCCGCGGCTGGCGATGCATCGTGGCGCTAAGCATGCAAAAGGTGAATATTTCGGCCCGTTCCCGAACGGTTATGCCGTGCGGGAAACGCTGGCGCTTTTGCAAAAAATCTTTCCCGTTCGCCAGTGCGAAAACAGTGTTTATCGCAACCGCTCCCGGCCATGCCTGCAATATCAGATTGGCCGCTGCCTGGGGCCGTGCGTTGAAGGGCTGGTGAGCGAAGAAGAGTACGCGCAGCAGGTGGAATATGTCCGCCTGTTTTTAGCCGGGAAAGACGATCAGGTGCTGACGCAACTGATTGCTCGTATGGAAAAAGCCAGCGCTGGGCTGGAGTTTGAGGAGGCCGCACGCATCCGCGACCAGATTCAGGCGGTGCGCAGGGTGACCGAGAAGCAGTTTGTTTCCAATACGGGCGACGACCTCGATGTTATCGGCGTAGCCTTTGACGCCGGTCTGGCCTGCGTTCATGTGCTTTTTATTCGTCAGGGCAAAGTGCTCGGCAGCCGCAGCTACTTCCCGAAAGTGCCGGGCGGCACTGAGCTGGGTGAAGTGGTGGAGACCTTCGTCGGTCAGTTTTATTTGCAGGGCAGCCAGATGCGTACGCTGCCCTCGGAGATCCTGCTCGACTTCACGCTCGATGATAAAACCCTGCTGGCGGAATCGCTTTCAGAGCTGGCAGGCCGCCGGGTGAATGTTCAGACGAAACCGCGCGGCGATCGCGCGCGTTATCTGAAGCTGGCGCGAACCAATGCCGCCACGGCGCTGACCACTAAACTTTCCCAGCAGTCGACCGTCAGCCAGCGTTTAACCGCGCTTGCTACGCTGCTCAAGCTGCCGGAAGTGAAACGCATGGAATGCTTCGACATCAGCCATACGATGGGTGAGCAGACCGTGGCGTCGTGTGTGGTCTTTGATGCCAATGGTCCGCTGCGGGCAGAGTATCGTCGCTATAACATCACCGGCATTACGCCTGGTGACGATTATGCCGCCATGAACCAGGTGCTGCGCCGTCGCTATGGTAAAGCGATTGAAGAGAGCAAAATCCCGGACGTTATCCTTATCGACGGCGGGAAAGGGCAGTTGGGGCAGGCGAAGGCGGTATTCGAATCGCTCGACGTGGAGTGGGATAAGAACCATCCGCTGCTACTGGGGGTAGCGAAAGGGGCAGATCGTAAGGCTGGCCTGGAAACACTGTTCTTTGAGCCGGAAGGCGAGGGCTTTAGCCTGCCGCCAGATTCCCCTGCGCTGCACGTGATCCAGCATATCCGCGATGAGTCGCACGATCACGCCATCAGCGGGCACCGTAAAAAACGGGCGAAAGTGAAAAATACCAGTACCCTTGAGACGATTGAAGGCGTCGGGCCAAAACGTCGCCAGATGCTGTTGAAGTATATGGGCGGATTGCAAGGATTACTCAATGCCAGTATGGAAGAAATTGCAAAAGTGCCGGGTATTTCGCAAGGGCTGGCAGAAAAGATCTACTACTCGTTGAAACATTGAGGGCTCTGTAGCAACATAGAGCTAAATTTTACTGACAACAGACAGTTACCGTCATCATGCGATTTAATATCCCTACGTTGCTCACTCTCTTTCGCGTTGTGCTCATTCCGTTCTTCGTCCTGGCATTTTACCTGCCGGTCGTCTGGGCGCCTTTTGCCTGTGCGCTTATTTTCCTGATTGCTGCCGTGACGGACTGGTTTGACGGTTATCTGGCGCGTCGCTGGAACCAGAGCACCCGCTTTGGCGCGTTCCTCGATCCGGTTGCGGATAAGGTGATGGTAGCAATCGCGATGGTGCTGGTGGCGGAACATTATCATACATGGTGGGTGACGCTGCCTGCCGCGACCATGATTGGCCGTGAGATTATTATCTCTGCCCTGCGCGAGTGGATGGCGGAGCTGGGTAAACGCAGCAGCGTGGCGGTGTCCTGGATCGGTAAAGTCAAAACCACTGCACAGATGGCGGCGCTGGTATGGATGCTGTGGCGTCCGAATGCCTGGGTAGAGTGGGCCGGCATTGGTCTGCTGTGGGTTGCGGCGGTGCTGACGCTGTGGTCAATGCTGCAATATTTGAACGCTGCGCGCGGTGATTTGCTTGAACAGTGATCGTTTCGGCTTAATTTTCAGCAAACGATCCTGAGATGCAAAAAATAACGTTGACTCATAACGTCATATCAGTAGAATGCAACGCATCGAACGGCGGCACAGTTAGCCGGACGACAATGAAATCAAGTGGTTAGGAAGTAGTTAAATAGTTACTTGATGACATGCGGGAATAGCTCAGTTGGTAGAGCACGACCTTGCCAAGGTCGGGGTCGCGAGTTCGAGTCTCGTTTCCCGCTCCAGATTAGTGCATCGGCAGTTTGCGGGTGCAGGTCGAAAGACAACAGATTTAAGGCGCGTTAGCAAAGCGGTTATGTAGCGGATTGCAAATCCGTCTAGTCCGGTTCGACTCCGGAACGCGCCTCCACTTTCTTCCCTGGCCGGATGGTGGAATCGGTAGACACAAGGGATTTAAAATCCCTCGGCGTTCGCGCTGTGTGGGTTCAAGTCCCACTCCGGCTACCATGGGAAAACTTGAATAAAATCAATGATAAGCAGTGTCGTATAAACCACCGAGAGGTGGTTTTTTATTGTCTATTTTTCGCCATTCGCCATTGTTTCGCCATTCGACTTCGCCAGAGAAAGAGGGCATTACTGCCCCCCAACCACCGGCACTACAGATATTTTTCGGTTATATCTTGCTGTCTGCGAAGCATTTTTGTGGCCTGAGATTTCCTGTTTCTCATGCAGCGTTCCTTCCAGATCAGATATCCCTTTAGCTTTCAGATCATGGAACGTGAAGTTAAATTCGAGCTCAGGAAATTTTTCTGCGGCTAACTTTTTCGCCTTCATCCACTGAGCATTAAAGGCATCACGCGTATAACGAGAACCAGACTGCTGGTGGATCACGTAAAGGCTCACCATGCCAGTATTTAACGGAAGGGAATCGGCTAGGGTGATCGCATTTGATAGACGCACTGTCCACGCCTTAATCTGACTCACTGCCGTCTTACTTTGCTGAATTAGAATCCCTTCATCCAGTATCTGACTCTTTTTAAGATCCAGAATATCTCCTTGGCGTGCGCAGCATAAATAGGCCAACTCCATAGCAATTTTCACCGGCACCGACGAAACACTGAATAGTGCATCATATTCTTTGTCCGTCACGTACCGTGTGCGCGCCTGCTCTTTAAACTGCTTTACGCCTTGGCATGGATTCATTTTCACTTTGCCGCGCTCATATGCCCACCTGAACACCCTCGACATAAAGGCTTTCTCTCGGTTCGCCTGAACTCTGCTCTTAACCCCCCTCTTGTCCATATACTTTCTGATGTGCTCTGGCTTGATGTTTTCTGGTTTCATTTTGCCGAAAACGACATTTACCTTTGAACCATATTTCCGGTAATCCTTTCTGGTTTCTGTTGCCAGCTCATGGAAATCACCAGAGTTAAAAAACTCTTCGCATAGAGCATGGAAGTTGGAACCAACCTTGATATCGTTGATGAAGTTTTCATAGGCAGCCCAGACCTGAGACTTGGTAAGATCGCGATTGCACAATCTCACAGTTCTGCCGTCTGGCGTTCTGAACTCATAGGCTGATTTGCCCCGGCGAACGCGGGGCGGCATCCAGTTATCTTCTGGGTTTTTGCGGATTCTAGGCATTACATGTCCTTAAAGTTTGGTTCTTCTTCCTCTGGATTGTTCACTACCAGCTTCAGTCCAGCAGGATTAGTTACATGATCCCATGTAGTTCCCGGCCTGCCGTCTTTTCGTGGTACAAAAAATACACCGCTTTCTTTCAGCGCTTTGCACTGAAGGGAGGGGCGGCGATAACCAGTAAGCTGATAGAGGTCATCAGGGGTAAGAAAACGTTGGCTTTGTCCGCTCATCGTATAGCTCTCCACTTAACCGGCTGCACCCGGTGTTTATTTCTGCAATTTATCCTTCATGCTCTTAACTGTTACCGTAAGCAGATCGATATCAGTCACTTTGCCATGAATTATTTCAGCTATCCGCTCAACGATAGCGCGGTAGTTTGTTCGTTCGGCACCCTGAAGCATGGCGGCGCGGTAGACATCAGGGCGAGATAACATGGAGACGTTATTCCATGTTTTCACATCGATCAGATTAAACGCATCATCCGGCAATACATCCTCAAGATGATTCAGAAGCACATTGACTTCATCAGGCACAGATACTGGCGCTGGCGTGGCGGAGCGATACAGAAGCACATCACCCATCTCTGCTCTGGACGCAGGCCATACGTCTGCATCGGAGCCAGATTTGAGATAATCAAGATTGGACTGGTCGATGACGCACACAGCCTCCGCTTCGAGCGATGCCAGCGCAATCTTCATCGCCGCCAGAGACATCGCAGCATCTTCGTTTACGATGCCAGGCACAGCATCTCGCTCTTCTTCGAGCTCCGCGATGGTCTTCAGTAGCCATTCTTTGGTAAGAGTGTTCATGATGCCTCTCCTTTACCGACTGCGGCGCGGTCGATTATTTTTATGAACTCAGCAGCGCCAACATCACCAAGACCAGCGTACTCGCTGATGAACTTCCTCGCCGATGCGATGATTCCGCACTGGTCAGCAATCCGTTTCTCTGCGGCTTCAGCCCTGGCTTCCTGTCTATGCGCCTCCGTCCATCCAGCATTGGAATGTGCCGCCGTTGCTTTCAGATCGTCGATCTGCTTGTCTTTGGCTTCCAGCTCATCCAGCAGCGCCAGCACGGTGGACGGGGTTAGAGCCTCATTGAATTCATCGCGATCATAACCCCAACTATCGGATTCTGCTCTCTCCGCAACTTCACGCAGCGCCTGTTTATCGATGTTGCTCATTGGGCGGACTCCTGCTTCTGCTTGTTGTATACGGCCCAACTCAGAGAATCGAGCTTGTCACGGCCTGCTTTGTCGTACATGTGGATGCCGTCTTTGCAGGCGTGTTCGAGCTTCACCTGCTCCTCAAGCTGATTGAGTTCGTCGTAAGACAGAGTTGCCAGTTTGAGTCGATTCCAGCCAAAGTTACGGATGCGAGTCATGACTGCACCCCTTTGCGAAGCTGGGCGGCTATGTCTTCGAGTACGCCATCAGCGAACGAGCGGTCGAAATCATCCACTGGCGCACCAGCCATAAACTCTGTTGACGTCAGGATCATCCGCGCGATATCTGCCGCGTTCTTTGCTGTGTCGTCGATAAAACCAGCATCCCATGCGGCCAGCATCCTGTTAGCAACAAAGTGAGCGCCTTCCTTGTGGGCCTGCGCCCGCACTTCAGCCAGGAAAGCGTCGGTCGCTGGCATGTTCCCCGTTGCGCTCATTGCTGCAAGGATGGCCCTCACACCGTCCTGCCCGACCTCTTCGCAGATAGCGTCTGTATTTGCACCAACTACATCGCAAAATACCTGCACCGCATTGCGAGCGCCCGCATTCTCCGCAGCCAGCGCCGCGCATCTAGCTTCAAGTTCTTCATAATTCAGTTTCATGCTGGTGCTCCTGAACGTTGTGAAGCTATGGCTTTATGCTCGTCGATAATTTCCATGGCTTCTGCATGCGCCAACCCTTCGAGAGAGATGATGCCCGTGTCACTTATCCCGGCCAGGCTTATCAACTCAACAAGGCGGCGCGCTTTCTTAACGCTAATCTCCGGCGCTATAACGCTGCGGGTGACTTTCTTTTTCCCCCTGGCGGCAGCAGAAGCTTTATCCTTCTGAAGAACCTCACCGGCCTTTTCGCCAAACTCTTTTACTCGGTCAACGGCCACATCTACAGACACGGTCCCGGACTTAACTTCTTTCTGAACGTCGTGATTGGCTGTGCTAAGAAGCAGAAGCTTTTCGACAGTAGGGACAGACTTATTAACCAGCTTTGCTATCTCGCTGGTGGTCTGGTTGAAGGCGTTATGAAGCTCCTGAATAACAGCTGCCTGTTCCATATCAGATAGCGGGAGCTGGTTGTTACTGGTCATGATGCGCGCCAGGCGCTGAACATCGTTACCGTTGAACGGCATGATATGGATGCGGTCTACTGGCTTACCAGCTTCTGCACAGCGCGCATAGCAGCGACGCCGACGGTGGCCCTCAACAACCCACACTCCACCTTCATCACGGGCGATAACCTCCAGCGGGGGAACAGAGCCACCATTCGTCAGATAGTTGAAAAGGTCATCATCTGCCTGGCGGGTACGTTCATCATCTTCGCGTTTGTTGAAACCTTCACGCACATGGATTTGGTCAAGGCTGATGAACATCCCGGTATCGGTGCGCTTGATGGTCCCGTCACGGGTCATTTGCTTGAATGAGTTAGCCATCAGAGAGCCACCTCGTTATTTTGGGAAATGACGACGGTAGACAACTCACGTAGTTCTCGCTGGGCTTCCAGTAAATGCATATTGGTTCTGGTCTTCGTGTGGCGTTCAACAATGCGGTCACACTCTTTCGCCCAGCTTGCGACATCTTCACGCAAGGTGGCGTTCTGAACAGCCAGTTCCTTACGCTGAGCCATCGCTTCACAAAGCGCGACGCTGGTATAGTCCAGGCGGTTAGCCAGTTCGGTCATAATGCCGCGATAAGCTGGGGGAAGGAGAGGGGCGGCCTTACGCGCTGCGTCGATCAGCTGCTCCCGGGTCATGCGTGGTTGTAACTCGGTGACGTTCTGTGTGTTCGTCATGGATAGTTTCTCCGTGTTATACGCGCTCTGCACAGCGCTGAATTTTGGTTGCACGAATCCCGGCACTTGAATGCTGCCAAATTCGTAATTATTCATTAGGTATTAAAAATATTGGCGATTATCAGAACGAACGCGTTCGAGAATAATTTTTGCTTCATCCAAGGTTGGTGCAAGCAAGGCTTTCTCTATCGCTCTGGCAAAACTAATCGCATCGCATTCGTAACTGTCTGCCCGTGATTCCCAATCAGATGCCTCTTCTTCAGCAGAAGAAATACGGTCATCGTATTCATATTCCAGCTCGTTGCGAACCTCAGCGCGAAGACTTTCACGAATAATGTCTGACGCTTCTTCAAGTGGAAGGATGACCAGTAAATTTTCGGGCTGATAAGTACCATATTTAACAGCCAAATCATTTGCAGACATGCTACCTCCAGAAAAAGCGCCCGCCGCTGAGCGGGCAAATAACATTTTTCCAATCCAACCAGAACAGGCTCATCGTCTCCTGTTGGTTGAGATGGCGTTATTACCATCACCAAGCACCCTGAGGATGCTTGAGGCTGGCAGCCACAATCGACACTGCAATGTCGACACGTTACTTCTCCACAATTGGGAGCGCGTTCTCCTGAGTTGATTTAACGACTACGGCCTCTCAAGTTGAACGCTGAACGCGCTTTCAGTTGTGTAAAAGGGGCTGTCGACATCAAGGACATTCAAAACTGCCGACCGCCAAGACTACACACAGCAATGAAACTTTTGCCTGTCTTTTCACCACATCAGGCTCGGTGGTATTCTTGGAGTTCTCACACAACCAAGAAGGGATATATATGAGTCAATCACCATTAAGCGCTGAATACATGTTCCGTAAAATCGAGGCACTGGAGGCAGCTCTTACATTCGCTATTGCTTCAATTTCTGTTCAGATGCCTGCGGTTAAAACAGATGTATTAGATGCACTAAAGCAAAATGCCGACAGGCCTGATAACCCAGAGTCTGTTAAAGCAGCATTTAACGAGCTTGCTGCACTGATTGATCGAGTTCAGGCTGTTCCTCCTGATGTATTTGAATCACTGAAGAAATAACAGCTTTTTGAATAGTGTTAGCTGTTATCTCGCCGCCCTGAATAGGGGCGGCTTCAATCGTCTCGCGCTCTTCAAGTGTCGAAATCGAAGCCAGATTAGCAAACACACTAACGCACTGAACAATGCAGTCAGCGCAAATGGCCGCCTCGTCTTTTCCACCTTTAGCAATAATCCGTTTTGCCTGCTGTTCTGTAACACCGCAGAAAGAGCACTTGTAGATACTGTTAACGCTCATTTATGTTCACCACCACAATGTTCGTTGCTGATGAAGTGAGTATGCGATAGAGAATAAATATAGTCAACAAAGAATAATTAAATTTATGCTTTGTTGGTTGGGGGAAGATAGATGGAAAGGAATTTATTTTTGCGTAAAGTGCTGTTACGTGCTTATATACTGTGTATTCATACAGTGAATTTGACACCTATCGTGTTTAGCATGTCAAGAAGAAAGGGGAGAGTTATGGGGATGTGGCTAGTAAGAACAGAGGCAGGGGCTTTTAAATCGTTTCCCGCCTCTGATAGCAATGTCGTTCATTTACTTAATTCAGGGATGAATATCTGCATTATTGGACCAACTACGTCCTCATCAGAGCGCACAGAAGCAAGTGGGATGCGAGGATCATCTACGGAAAGAAAACCAGCGCCATCGCCAGACACATGATAGCGAAATGCTGACACAACTCCTGAAATAAGCGTTACAACAAGATCATTGGTAGACGGCTTGTTATCTGGGTTAACTATGACTACGGCACCCTTTGGTGCCTGTGCTATCCCAGTGTTTCTATTCATAATATAAGCACGATAGTTATCAGGAACTTCTGACATCCAGGTTATGAATTCTCCTGTATCACCGTGTTCGTCATAGAGCCTTACAAGCCTGGAAACATCTACTCTTTGTAATGTGCTTTCAGCACCTCCATGCATAGAACCTGCGCCATTTATCAACCAGTCAGCACTTATCCCCATAGCCGCTGCAAGGTTTCCACTATGCTTAGATGTTTTGCTTGTCCCAGCCAGTATTTTTGATATGACGGATTGCTCCACGCCAGCTGCTTTGGCTAGCTTAGTCTGACTTTGAAAGCCAGTTTCCGTCATGGCCTTAGCCAATCGTTCAGATAGAGTTTTCATCCCTCAAATTTATTCCCGCACGCATATCCTGTCAAAGTCCCCAGAGACTTGCTTTAATCTATTCCCTAACGCATAATTGAGCGTGATTATGAACGGGAGAATAAATGCATGAACCATGTAATTCAAAAAGCCATTAGTTTAGCCGGTTCTCAGGCCAACTTGGCGAAGGCGATCGGCGTAGGGCAATCGACAATCAGTAAATGGCTTAACGGTGCTGAAATTAGCTCCCGTTATATATCAGCTCTTGTTACAGCAATGGATGGGCAGGTAACTGCCGAAGAGATTTTGCAATCTCTAAATGATTTACAAGAGCGTAATGCTAAAGCGAAAGCAGCATAACTGATACTACCAAAGGAAAAACAACATGGTAGAGCAAAGCCTGAAAGAAGTAGTTAAAGCGATGTGCAAAGCGTACCCAGGAGGCCGTGAAGCTATGGCCGGTGCTCTTGGCATGTCAGTAACGCAGTTCAACAACAACCTTTACGAGAAGAATGGCTGCCGCTTCTTTGAAGTGAACGAGCTGGAGGCCATGGAAGACATCTCAAATACGTCCCTCCTGGCAGATTACTTTGCCCGTCGTCGTGGTGCGCTGCTGGTGGACGTTCCTCAACTTGAAGACCTTGATCGTGTCGACCTGTTTGATCGTGCCATGAGAACGTCAGCAGCGCGTGGACGTGTTGATACCGTGATCCAGAAAGCTCTCGAAGATGGAGTAATCGAACGTCATGAAGCTGAAGAAATCAACGAATATCACCGCCGTCATCTGGCAGCGCGTGAAGAAGAGATCCGCGCGATTGTCGCGCTGTTTAGCCGTAAGAAAAGCCAAAAAAAGTGACGCCCGCGAGTGTGCAGCTCCGGGCGTCGTGGCGTGTCGTATTCAGTGGAGAAACTAACGCATGAACAGTTTAAACCGATTGAGACCAGCGAAGCAATTCAGATGCCTTCCACTGGTGGGAAAAGATTCCCCGTTCGGCTATGTGGAGAGATTAAACAACCAGGCGGATCAGAACAACTACCAGCCTGAGAACGCGATGGTAGAGGCATTTGCACTGATGAACGAGAAGGGGCGTGAGGAATGGCTGAAGTTGACCGGCGATTCAGAGACCACAGAGGCATCACCGTCCACGTCATCAGGTGGGAGCCCGAGACCCGACGCGTTATATACCTTCGCGAAGGGTACGATCATGAGTGCTTCAGCCCTCTTGAGCAATTCCAGCGTAAATTTACAGAGTTAAAGGACGACCATGAGCAGAATCTTTGACATCGTCCAGTCAATGTCAGGCCAGAAGAACGTCATTGTTCTTCCCAGGCCGTACCTGCTGTTCTTTAAAGAAGACCAGCAGGCTCATGCGCTGGCAGCAGTTCTTAACAACCTCGTTTTCTGGTCAGCTTTTGGGGGAGAAGACGGCTGGTTCTATAAAACTCACAAGGAGCTTGGAGCTGAGGCGGGCGAATTAACTGAAGACCAGACAGAGCGGCTGGTTAAAAAGTTGGTAAACAAGTATCTGCCTGGCGTGATCGAGACCTGCTCTCGAAAGGTCAATGGTACGCCAACCAAGCATTATCGCATCGACGGCGATGCTCTAATCTCATTAATCTTTCCAGAAAATAACGATTCCGCAAAAGTACGTAATGGAAAACGTGAATATGCGGAACCAAAACCGCGAAGCTGCGTTTCTCAATCCGCGAATGACAGGAATCTTGGGAGCCGCGAAAGTACGGAATCCTATCTCTATACAGACTTTAATACAGAGTTAAACAAGCAGACTAATAAACCTATTTGTCCGGTTGCGCCGCAACCAGACCGTGATGTGTCGATCACCGATCAGGCTAAACAGGTTTTAACCCATCTGAACCAGGTGACCAGTTCGCGTTATCAGGTTTCAACAACCTCGCTGCAAAACATTCGCGCCCGAATCGGGGAGGGCTTCACCGTTGAAGATCTGTCGCTGGTGGTGGACTACTGCAACGCCAAGTGGAGCGACGATTTAACAATGGCGGCCTACCTGCGCCCGCAGACACTTTTCCAGCCAACGAAGTTTCCAGCTTACCTGAAGTCCGCTACCAACTGGGCGAATGCCGGAAGGCCAGCGCGTGTTAACGGGAAGTGGGAGCGTGAGGATGGAATATTCAAATCCAGCTTCAAGAACACCGACTACAGCAAAGTCCCGGCGGGCTTCAGAGGAGCGAACTCATGAGTCTTCTGAAAGATATTCAAATTTTCATCGCCGCTAATCCTGGCTTAACGAACAAAGAGATTGCGGCATCAATGCCACAGTACGACGTTCATGCTGTTCAGCGCGGTATATGCCATCTGGTCAAACTGAATCGCGCAACCCGCCAGCATAACGGCAAATGCTACCAGTATTTTGCCAAAGCACCGGGTGGCGAGGTTGGCGAGGGGCGTTCTGCACTGAAAATCAACCGGGCTGATAAACCAGCTGTACCAGAACAGGAAGAAGCTTTGAATCCGGCTGTGACCACAATGATGGATAAGGCTCAAGGCCTGTTTGAAAAAGGGCTCTACCAGCGTGCGGCCACAGTACTGATGGATGCCTTCAATCGCTCTAAGAACGAAGAGCAGCGGATGAAGATACTGATTGAGCGTCAGCGTTGCCTGAGCATGGCGCCGAAAGTGAAAGCACCCTCTGATGCATGGTGTCTGGCTGGCCGAGCGAGGAATGTCTGATGAAATACTCACTGATTTACGCTGACCCAGCCTGGCTTTATGACAACAAAGCCAGTAACGGTGCAGCAGAAGATCACTACGACACGATGAAACTGATCGACATGAAGCGCTTGCCGGTTTGGGACCTGGCTGCCGATGATGCAGTTCTGGCTATGTGGTTCACCGGTACGCACACCCGAGAGGCTATCGAGCTGGCTGAAGCGTGGGGCTTTAAGGTCCGCACGATGAAGGGCTTAACCTGGGTAAAGTTCAACCCACTGGCAGAGAAGCATATCAACAAAGCACTTCAGGCAGGCCGTGTAGAGGATTTTTATGACTTCCTCGACCTGCTGAACGCACAGACACGCATGAACGGCGGGAACTACACCCGAGCTAATACCGAAGACCTGCTAATCGCCACCAGGGGAAATGGACTTGAACGCAAGTGCGCCAGCATCAAGCAGGTTATTTACAGCCCACTCGGTGAGCACAGCCAGAAGCCAGCAGAGGCGCGTTTCCGTCTGGAGTTGCTTTACGGTGACGTCCCACGCATCGAACTATTCAGCCGTTGCGGTGCGCCTGGCTGGGACCACTGGGGAAATCAATCTGAATCACCAGCCGTTGAGCTTATACCGGCAGTTGCCGTTCCCATGAAAAAACAACAGGAGCGCGCCGCATGAAAAAGCTATCTACCGAGCATGAGAACGCTGTGCGTGATGTAGCCCGTCAATGCAACGATGCCATCAAAAAAGCCCTAAAGCAGAAGCCAAAGCCAAGCTGGAATGTCGTAGTGCCTCCGATCCTGAAGGAGTACCACGAGAAGGTTAAACCTATGGGAGTTAGCCTGGTGATGTTCAATAGCGTAATCGGACGCCTGAACGGGCGTTATGGAGTCGAGTCATGATCGAATTAACGCCGCGTCAGAATGAAGTGTTCGAAGCTATCAAGCTTCATATCGAAAAGGCTGGCTTCCCACCTACGATGCTGGAGCTTGCCGGATTAATTGGCTGCGCATCACCGAACGCTGCTGTAGCGCACGTGAAGTCACTTAAGAAAAAGGGTTACATCACTGTTGCTCCTGGCGCAGCCAGGGGCATTACCGTCGTCAAAACGGAATGGGATGCAGATCCAGTGACGATCATCAAAGACCTACTATCCGGTGGAGATAAGGCCAGAGATAACGCTGTTGAATGGCTGAAAAAACAGGGAGTGACGTTATGAAACTGGTGCTCCCGTTCCCACCGAGCGTAAACACATACTGGCGAGCCCCGAATAAGGGGCCGTTAAAGGGCCGCCATTTGATCAGCGCCAAAGGAAGGGCATATCAAAGCGCGGCCTGTGTCGCCATTGTCGAGCAGCTTCGCTTCCTTCCAAGGCCATCAACAGCACCGGCTGCCGTCGAAATTATGTTGTACCCACCAGACGAACGCCGCCGCGACATCGACAACTACAACAAGGCTTTGTTTGACGCGCTCACGCACGCAGGCATTTGGGAGGATGACAGCCAGGTGCAGAAAATGCTGGTGGAGTGGGGACCGAAGGTACCGGGTGGACGTGTAGAAATATCGATCAAGAAACATGAACCTCTGGCGGGTGCAGCCGCCTGATAAGTGGAGAAGAGCATGAATCAGATGAACATCACCGTAACGTGTCCGACAAACCATGCTGCCGCGATAGGTCAGCAGATAACGATGTCCAGTCGTGAAATTGCTAAGCTGGTCGATTCACGTCACAGCAATGTCTGTGTAACCATCGAGCGACTGATGAAATCCGGCGTTATTGGGGGGTATGCTGCAATGCAGTACACCCATCCTCAGAACCAGCAGACTTACCATTTCTACGAAGTTAACAAGCGAGACAGCTATGTCATCGTCGCGCAGCTGTGTCCGGAATTTACTGCCCGTCTGGTTGATCGCTGGCAGGAACTGGAGAGCGGGGCCGGGATGGTTGTTCCCCAAACACTCCCTGAAGCACTCAGGCTCGCCGCCGACCTTGCCGAACAGAAGCAACGTCTGAGTGAAGAACTGGCAATTGCCGCACCGAAGGCTGAATTTGTTGATCGCTACGTCAAAGCCACCGGGTCAATGACATTCCGGCAGGTTGCCAAGCTCCTTAACGCCAAAGAACCTGAGTTCGCGATGTTCCTCATTGAGAACGGCATCATGTACCGCCTGAACCGCGTGCTTACTCCGAAGAGTAAACACATCGAAGCAGGCCGATTTGAAGTTAAGACCGGGACCACTAACCAGACCAACTACGCGTTCAATCAGTCTCGTTTCACGGCGAAAGGGGTGCGCTGGATAGGTGGACTTTGGGCAGAGCATGTCGCGAAGGGGCAAATTGCGTGAGAGCCATACTGACGCCTGAAATTGCGCCGATATCCGGGGTGGTTCTGTTCCGCCCTGGTACCGAACTGCTCTGGCTGTTCCGTCAGGGTAGGGTAGTTATTGAGCCACCATCCGAAGCCATACAGCATCTGCCATCTGGATTAATCCCTGAAGCCCACCAGCCCCTGACTGACGATGCCAACATGCAGGCTATTTTCGTTAACGAGAGGGTCATTCAGCGAGCTGGTGGATTGAGTAGCCTTGATGCCTGGCTGGAGAGAAAATTTGAATGTCAGTGGCCTCACACTGACTGGCATGCCAGTGATTTTACGGTTATGCGCCACGCTCCGGGGAGCATTCGTCTTTGCTGGTCGTGTGATAACCATTTACGTGAGCAAACCACTGAAAGACTGGCAGGAATTGCCATGCAGAACCTGGTAAAATGGCTGCTGGAAAGGGTAAATATTGATTTAGGTTTCAGCCCTGACCACACTCTTTCGCTTCCTGAGTTCTGCTGGTGGATGGTACGTAACGATCTGGCTGACCTTGTTCCTGAATCGGTGGCGAGTAAAGCACTCAGAATCAAGCCAGAACAACACAGGTCAGTGATGAGGGAAAGCGACATTGTCCCGTCATTACCGGCTACGCAAATCTTTCAGGAGAAGGCAAAAAAGATAGTGGCGGTGAAGGTCGATCCTGAAACGCCGGAATCTTTCATGCTGAGGCCAAAGCGCCGACGTTGGGAAAACGAGAAATACACCCGCTGGGTGAAGTCGCAGCAGTGCTGTTGCTGTAATAACCCGGCAGACGACCCCCACCACCTGATAGGCCACGGGCAGGGTGGAATGGGTACTAAGGCGCATGACCTTTTTGTGATACCGCTGTGCAGAGCGCATCACGACGAGTTACACGCTGATCCCGTGGCATTTGAAGCGAAATACGGCGACCAGTTAACGCTGCTGTTTCGGTTTTTAGATCGTGCGCTGGCAATCGGCGTACTGGCGTAAGTGGAGACGCAAATGATCAATCCTTCAGAAGTAGGCAAATCCGGCGAGTTGGTTCGCCTTCGCACTCTCGAAAGTATCTGGGTACAGGGAAAGCTCCGCATGTGGGGCCGCTGGTCTTATATCGGTGGTGGCTCGGGCGGAAACATGTTCAACCAGCTGCTGGCATCCGGGAAAATAACCAAATCCGCCATCAACGATGCGCTGCGCCGCATGAAGAAATCCGGCATCACTAAACCCGAGCTGGAAGCATACCTTCGTGAAATTCTCGACAGTAAAAACAAAACTGGCCTGGCGTTCTGCTCAGACGAGGATGGGCTAAAGATTGACGGCGTTATTGCCGCAGTGCTAATGAACGAAGAATACCGTGGGCTGTATGGCGTGATTGTTGATCGTCATCGTCTGCGTAAAAGCAAACTCCAGATGGCTAAAGAGCTTAATTCAAAACACCCCGACTGGACCCTTATTACATGCCGTCGTCGCATTGATACATGGGTCAGTCTTGCAGAATCGATCCTTTACGCACCACTTTGTGACGCGTTCGGCACAAATGGTGACAGATTTAAGTTGCAGAGTGAGCAGGAAAGTGCTTAAATTGTGGTAGGCTCGGGACAGTAAAGCGTACTGAGCAACAAATCAAAACATAAACCCGCCACTGCTGCGGGTTTTTTATTTTAAGGGCTGCCTCCGGGTGGCCTTTTTTGTTTCCCCTCGTTCTGAGAGGACTCACGGCAATAAGAGGGGGCTAAATGTCCGATCCTGTTTCTGGCACTACGGTAGCGGCTGGTGGTCTGATGGGGGCCAGCATGTTCGGCCTGGCAACCGGCATTGATTATGGTGTGGTGTTTGGCGCATTCGCTGGTGCAGTGTTCTATGTCGCTACGGCGGTTAATATCAGCCGCCTTAAGCTGGTGGGCTACTTCATCACCTCATTCATCTTCGGCGTTATTGGCGCTCCACTTCTTGGCTCTTACTTCTCCAAATGGACGGGGTATAGCGACAGGCCACTTGATGCGCTGGGCGCGGTAATCGTAGCCGCTATTGCGATTAAGCTGCTGACGTTCGTCAACAGCCAGGATTTGGGTAGCCTGTTTGGAATTCTCTCTCGTTTACGTGGAGGAGGGACCAGCAATGGTAACAAGTGATCCGAGTGCAATGGCGAATGCCATCATCTGCGGGGTGATCGTTCTTGCCCTCATGTTCTACCAGCGTGGAGGGGCGAGACATCGTCCACTGATATCGTTGATGGCTTATTTCACGGTGCTGGTGTACGCCAGTATCCCTTTCCGTTACCTGTTCGGCCTGTACCATGAATCACACTGGTTTGTGGTGCTGGTCAACGTCCTTATATGCGCCGCCGTTCTCTGGGCTCGGGGAAACGTAGCGCGCCTGGTTGATGCACTGAGGCACTAATGAACCAAACACAATTTCAGAGGGCGGCTGGTATCAGCGCCGGGTTAGCTGCGCGCTGGTTTCCGCATATCGACGCCGCTATGAAGGAATACGGCATTACCGCACCGCTTGATCAGGCCATGTTCATTGCCCAGATGGGGCATGAAAGCACCAGATTTACCCGGCTGGTGGAGAACCTGAATTACGCGGCAGAAAACCTGGTACCTACGTTCGGCAGCCACCGCATCACGCAACAGCAGGCCGCCGCACTTGGCAGAACTGCAACGCAACCGGCAAACCAGAAAGCGATAGCCAATCTGGTATACGGTGGGGAGTGGGGAAAAGAACACCTGGGCAACCAGGTTGCCGGAGATGGCTGGAAATATCGCGGTCGTGGGCTGAAACAGGTTACCGGCCTGAGCAACTATCGCAGTTGTGGCCAGGCGTTGAAACTGGACCTTGTTACTCATCCGGAGCTGCTTGAAAAGGATGAATTCGCCGCGCGCTCAGCCGCATGGTTCTACGTCTCGCACGGATGCCTGCTCCATTCAGGCGATGTGGAGCGCGTCACGCTGCTTATCAATGGCGGCCGTAACGGGCTGGATAAACGCCGCGCACTATTTAACCTGGCGAAATCCGTTCTGGTGTGAGGTGAATGTGGGGATCGAAACGATAATCGGGCTGGCCGCGTTGGTTATTTCCGCTATTGCCGGCGCTTTTGGCCTGGGCCATATTCGCGGCACCAGCAAAGCGGAAGCGAAAGCCGACCAGCAGCGCACTGAAGATAACGCAGCGGCAACGGTCACAGCAGCCGAACGCCGGGTAGAAGCAACGAAAGAGGCCAGCAATGTACAGCAGACTGTTAACCATATGCCTGGCGACGTTGTTGATCGCGAGCTGCGGGACAACTGGACCCGGAAGGGTTGAGGTAGTGGACACGGCTTGCGACTGGGTTAAACCCATCTACGGCACAGCGCACGACTGGGATGTGCTGGATCGCCAGACCAAGAAAGACATCCTGGCGCATAACAAAGCGTGGCAGGCGAACTGCCAGCCAACCAAAGAGAGGAAATGAAGTGGATAAATTTAAGTTCGGTCTTAATCAGTTTGTAGAGCTGTCGATCAGCGGCGAAATGGGCCATATCAAATCCCGCGCTGAGAGCATCAATCACTGTAATCAGTATCTGGTTCACTACAAAGACGCAGATGGTCGTGCTCAGGAAAGCTGGTTCGATGAAGATGATATCGCAGCTGTTGAAGATGATGAGCATCCTGGCGCACCAATTTACGCTGTGAAAGCGGATGACGTGAAGGTCTGATAGTCATTACAAAGCTCACCGGCTGGTGGGCTTGATAATGGTATGTATTGTCTTCGGGAAGGCTTTGTAGATGTTAAGCGATTATTAAGAGGCAATCATGACTTTAGCTGAACGTGTAAAGAGAATTGAGAGCGAATTAAAAGATATTAAAT